>Ga0131853_10001183_pt1 | contig 47185 bp, 42 predicted proteins | sample TergutLab28metaG_FD_92764 | JGI IMG/M metagenome (GOLD analysis project Ga0131853, IMG submission 92764) | Labiotermes labralis P1 segment gut microbial communities from Petit-Saut dam, French Guiana - Lab288 P1 (version 2) (version 2) | ecosystem: Host-associated > Arthropoda: Insects >... | reverse complement strand
TTTTTCGCCAATCAAGGAAGTGACGACGCCGCGTGCCCATAGGCACGCAAGGAGGAACTGACGCAGAGTGGCGGAAATATCGACCAAAAAGATTCTGAAAAATCTATTGACGACACACCCTAGAATGGCGAAAAACTGAGCTCGCCAATCCAACGGCAAAAAGATATTGAACAGGCTCTAAGTCTATAGTATTATAATATGCCGCGGCCTGACTAAGTTCTATACTTCAAGTGAATCAAAATCACCGAAATGTCGGCGGGGGAAACGCCGCTGATACGCGAAGCCTGCCCGACGCTCTTAGGGCGTATGGCGTCAAGCTTCTGGCGCGCCTCGATGCGCAGGCCGTGAAGATTGGAGTAATCTATCTCCGGCGGTATCGCCATGGACTCCAGGCGGAGCGATTCGGCGACCTGCGACATTTGTTTGCGTATATAGCCGTCGTACTTGCACTGTATGTTTACCTGTTCGCGGACGTCGCCGCCAAGAGATGGGCGCGCGCGGTCAAAGGGTGACAGCGCGTCGTAATCCAGCTCCGGCCGCCTGACAAGCTCCGCCAGCCGTACCCCCGTAGAAACCGCCGAGCTTCCGCGCGAACTCAAAAACTCGTTGAGTTCCGGCGCGGGCGCGACCGTGACCGACTCTATCCGGGCAAGCTCCGCCTCGATTTCGCGGCGTTTCGCCTCGACCCGGCGCATCTGCTCGTCGCCGACCAGCCCTATATCGTGCCCAAGGTGCGTTAGGCGCAGGTCGGCGTTGTCCTGACGCAGAAGCAGCCGGTACTCCGCGCGTGAGGTCATCATGCGGTACGGCTCGTTTGTACCCTTGGTGCACAGGTCGTCTATCAGCACGCCTATATAGGCGTCGCTCCGGCGCAGTATCAGCGGCGGCTTGTCCAGCACAAAGCGCGCCGCGTTAATTCCCGCGACAAGCCCCTGGGCCGCGGCTTCCTCGTAGCCAGAACTGCCGTTAAACTGCCCAGCCGCGAACAAGCCGGGGATCTCCTTGAACCCCAGACTTGCGTCAAGCTGCGTGGGATCGATGCAATCGTACTCAATGGCGTACCCCAGGCGCATTATCTCGCAGTTTTCCATGCCGGGAACAGTGCGGTACATAGCTGTCTGCACGTCCTCCGGCAGAGATGTGGACATCCCGGCCACATACACCTCGCAAGTGCCCTCGCCCTCCGGCTCGATAAATAGCTGATGGCGCGGCTTGTCCGCAAACCTCACGACCTTGTCTTCGATAGACGGGCAGTAGCGCGTGCCCGTGCCCTCTATCACTCCCGAATACATGGGGGAACGATGGAGATTCGCGCGGATAATGTCGTGCGTGGCCTCGCTGGTATAGGTAAGGTAGCACGGAACCTGCGGCCGCGCGAACCCCTCCGGCCGCTCCTGTATTGTGCGGAAGCTGAAAGGCGTAGGCGGCTCGTCGCCATACTGCGCCTCCATCTTTGAGAAATCAAGCGTATTCGCGTTAACCCGCGCGGGAGTGCCGGTCTTGAACCGGCGCGTGACGACGCCCAGTTCTTCCAGCCCGACGGCCAGCCGCGACGAATTTTTGAGACCGTTCGGCCCTGTGTCAGATGTCACCTCTCCCACGAGACACCGCGATCGCAGGTACGTCCCCGTGGCAAGCACTACCGCCCGCCCGCGCCAAATCCGCCCCGTATCGGTCACAACCCCGGTCACAGTCCCGGCCTCGACAACCACCCGCGTGACCTCGGCCTGTCGCAGACTCACGCCCGGACACGACTCGAGCGTGCTCTTCATCAGCGCGCTGTACCGGTGCTTGTCCGCCTGCGCGCGCAGCGAATACACCGCAGGCCCCTTGGCCAGATTGAGCATCCGCGACTGTATGTACGTCCGGTCGATGACCCGCCCCATCTCGCCGCCCAGCGCGTCAAGCTCACGCACAAGATGCCCCTTGGACGTCCCCCCGATAGACGGGTTGCACGGCATAAGCGCGACCGAATCCAGGTTCAGCGCGAACACCGCGACCCTCAGCCCCAGACGCGCGCACGCAAGCGCGGCCTCGCATCCGGCGTGGCCCGCCCCTACTATGATAATGTCGTAATCAATTTCATCTCTCAGCATATCCCCATTATACCACTTCTGCGCGGCCTGTTCAAGTTATATGCTTATTCTTCTATGTACCCGCATAGCTGTAAAAATTCCCTGCGAGAAACTTCAAGAGCGTCGGCGATATCCTGCAATGTTTTTATCGAAGGGTTTATCGGTCTTCCGCTCCGCTCATCAATCCCCTTTCTAAGCTTGTGTATATAACATCTGCTGATCCCAGTCCTTTCAGAAAGCTCTGTCCAAGAAATACTCCTCTCACTTCGTAATCTTTCGATCATAATACCCATCTTACCCGTGTCCACATTACTTCCCCCCAAAGCCGATCCTATAATAGTGCAAACAAGTCAATTCCTTATACAACTCTATTATACGTATTTTAACTCCGTATTTCAAGTATTAGCTTGATTTTATATCCTGAAATCGGCTTATAACATGTAATAGAATCATAGCTTGAGGGAGTTGATGTCAAATGATTTACGACCATGCGTTTTTTGCCAGCCAGATTTCCGCCTTGCGAATGGCAAAAGGTGTATCTGCACGAGATATGAGTCTGTCTATTGGACAAAGCCCAGATTACATCAATAAAATTGAATCCAAGAAGAACTACCCTTCAATGGCGATGTTTATCTATATCTGCGAATACTTAGGCGTAACCCCTAAAGAATTTTTCGATGTTAGCTCACAACCTCCCGGACGTATTAGCGAATTAATTTCCGACTTGTACTCATTAGAAGATGAAACACTGGAGAATATTCTCGGCATCATACAAAAATATTACGCGCACAGGAAAAGCACATAAAAACACGCCGGCACTCACCGGCGTATTTTTATGCTGCTAATTCCCCACGCTGTTGAAGTATTCAAGAATACCCTTGTATATGGCCCATGCCATTCTCTCCTGATATTCGCCGTCGACCAGCAGGCGCGTTTCGGCGGGGCTCGACAGGAAGCCGCACTCGACAATGACCGCCGGGATGTTGGTTTGTTTCAGGATATAGTACGAGCTGTTGGACTGGGCCTCGCGGTTGGTCAACTGACCCAGGAAGGTCTTGACCTCGGCCTGTATCAGTTCAGCCAGGCGGCGGCTTCGCTCCGAGCCCTCGTAGAAGAATACCTGCGTACCCGTCACCTTCTCGGAAGGGTACGAGTTCTGGTGTATGCTTATGATTATGTCGACGCCGGGGGCTCCCGCAAGCGTGCTTCGGGCGCGCAGGTCGCTCTGCTTGCCCCGCCCAAGGGCTTCATCCTCGATACGGGTCATAAGCACCGTCGCGCCGCCCTGCTCCAGCAGAGACTGCAATTTCAGCGCGATTTCGAGGTTGATGTTCTTTTCCAGCACATCGCCGTCGCCGACCTTGCCGGGATCCCATCCTCCGTGGCCGGGGTCAAGCAAGACCACCTTCCGCGAAACCGGCATAGCGAACGTTTCGACATATTCCGCCCTCAAACCCACAAACAACGCCCCCGCGATCAGCACAACATACAGCGCAATCAACAACTGCTCCACCTTAAAGCTATATACTTTCATTGCATCCTCCATATTATTGCTTAGATATCTTTATTCACCAAGCGATTGGAATAGACGTTGTACACCACCCTTGCGCATACGTACAATTTGTTTTATAATTCACAGAAACCCCTCAGGATATACATACGTCTATTACACGAGGCAGCCTATATGAATCTTACGAAAAGCCAGTACATGGCCATCAATACATTGGACAGGAACGTGCTTGTGGCGGCGGCGGCGGGCTCCGGCAAGACCTCCGTCCTGACCGCGCGCATACTCGGGATGATAACGGACGCCGCCAACCCGACCCCCGTCGACAGGATGCTTGTGCTGACCTTCGCCAACGCCGCCGCCGCCGAGGTGCGCTCCCGTCTGCGCAAAGCCCTGTCCGAACGCCTGAGCGAACGCCCGACGGACGGCAATCTCCGCTTGCAGTCGTCCCTGCTTAACCGCGCGCACATTTCGACAATACACACGTTCGCTATGTATGTCGTCCGACGTTACTTTTATCTCACCGACGCCGACCCCCACTTCAAGATAGCGGACAGTACTGAAATCGACCTGCTAAAGCGCGCCATAGTCGATGAATTGCTGGAGGACGAATACGCCGCCCCCGGCAACGGCGCGTTCCTGAGCTTCGTCGACTGCTACGGCGGCACGAAAGCCGACGACGGCCGGATTTCGGAGCACATTCTCGATCTGCACGCCTTTGCCATGAACATTCCGTTCTACGAGAAGTGGCTTGAGGAAGCCGCCGATATGTATGACGTTCCCAACAGCGGCGCGCTGGCCGATACGCCCTGGTATCGGGCCGTTATCAGCGACCTTCGCCAAAGCCTGAACGCCGCATATTCCTCGCTTGGACAGGCCATGCGCCTGGCCTCTCTTCCCGGCGGGCCAGAGCACTACATACCCGCGCTCGAGGCCGACCGCCGACTGCTGGACGGCCTGACGCAAGCTCTCAGGCTTCCCCCCGGAGACGCCTTCGCCGCCTTCGCAGACATACAGTTCGAGCGGCTTTCAGCCAAGAAGCCGCCCTGCGACCCCGCCCTGAAACAACTCACCCGCGACATTCGCGAAAAGCACTTCAAGCCGGTAATCAGGGACGCGGCCAAATCGGCGTTTCCAAAACACCCAGACGCGCTTGCGGCAGACCTGGCGGCGCTTGCCCCGCACATCAGGACGCTATGCCGCCTTGCCCTCAGCTTTGCGATCCGCTTCAACGCGGCGAAGCGGCGGCAAAACGTCCTGGACTTCTCCGACCTCGAACACCTGTGCCTCGGCATACTGGTCGACCCCGAAACCCGCGCGTCCACCGCGGCGGCGGCCGAACTCCGCGCCCAATTCGACCACATCATGATCGACGAATATCAGGACAGTAACATGGTGCAGGAAATGATATTGCGCGCCGTCGCCAGAGACGCCAACCGCTTCATGGTCGGCGACGTAAAGCAGAGCATTTACCGTTTCCGCTCGGCCGATCCGTCCATATTTCAGGAAAAGTACAACACCTACGGACATTCCTCCGATGGAACCGATATCCGCATAGACCTGAACGAAAACTTCCGCTCCCGCCCGGAAATCCTGGAAGCCGCCAACCTTGTATTCCGCCAGATAATGAGCGTCCCTTCCTGCGGGATTGACTACGACGACAGCGCCGCGCTCAAACTGCCCGACGAACACGCGGCCGAGGTCTCCCCCGATCCTAACCCATATCAATGTGAAATATTGATCGGTGTGCGCGGCGGCGCAGACCCCGGCGAACAACCGAATTACTCCGACGACGCCGACGACGAAGCCCCCGAAGACTTAGGCGGCGCAAGCCTTGAGGCCGAAATAGTAGCCGCGCGCATACTCCGGCTTGTCAGCCCCGCCGAATCGCTTGCGGTTTACGACAAAGACCTTCACGACAAAGGTCTGCCCCCAATGCGCCCGGCAAGTTTCGGCGACATCGTAATACTCATGCGCTCCACAAAATCGGCGGACGCCTTCGCCCAAGTCTTCGCGCGCAAGGGCATACCGCTTGATACGGGCGGCTTTGGCGGGGCGGGCGCGGTCTCTCTCTTTGATACGCTGGAAGTCGCTACCTTAATCAGTTTTCTGGATATACTGGACAACCCGCGTCAGGATATTCCGCTGGTGTCGGTTCTCTCCAGCCCCATCTACAACCTGTCCCCGGACGAACTGCTCGAAATCCGCGCAACGCTTCCCCGCGCGGACTTTTACGAATGTCTGTCGGCATACGTACACGGCGACGACGAACCCTTCGCCAAGCCTCCGGCCCTTGTTGCAAAGCTTCGCGCCTTTTTAGACGAACTGAACGGGCTGCGCGAGGCCGCGCCCCATACCCCCATAAGCGCGCTCATTACACAGATATGCGAACAAACAGACTACGGCAACATAGTTAGCGCAATGCCTATGGGCGGCCTCCGCGCCGCAAACCTGCGCATGTTCCGCGAACGCGCCGCAGCTTTCGAGAGCAGCCGCGCTCAGGGCTTGTTCCACTTCATGCGCTTCATCGAGGATGTCCGCGAGAGCGGCCAGCGCATCCCCGCGGCGCAAGACGCCGAGGGCTCCGGCTGCGTACGTTTGATGAGCGTCCACAAATCCAAGGGCCTCGAATTCCCCATAGTGTTCGTATGCAGCACAGCCCGCCGCTTCAACATCGACGACTACAAGGGCGACCTGCTGTTCCATAAAGACCTTGGCATAGGCGCCAAGCTGGTGGACGCGGCCAAGCGCACCCGAAGCCTCACCCTGTCCCACAGCGCGATCCAGTCCAGGAGCCGCGCCGAATCCATAGCCGAGGAAATGCGTATGCTCTATGTGGCAATGACGCGCGCCCGTGAAAAGCTTATAATCACCGGCTATGTCAACGGTGAAGCGTCTCTGGCCAAGCACGCCGCGGTATGTCTTTCCGACGGTATAGCCCTCGACGCGTCCGCCGTTCTAGGTGCAAGCTCCATGCTGGATTGGCTCATGATGAGCCTCGCGCGCCACAGGCTGGGCGCGGTATTCCGTACGCCGGATATCGAGCCTTCCTGTCCCTATATCTACACCTATCCCGCCGACTTCGCCGCCCGGACGCTCACGACAAACGACCTGGCGCAGCTCGAGTCCGTCCAAGACACCGAAGCCGAAAAAAGACTGGAGACGCTGCGCCATCCCATCCAACACGCCTCCGAACATTCCTGCGACCCCTTAGGCATAGAGCAGGCTCTAAACTGGAAGTATCCTCACAGCGACAGCGCCCAAATCCCGTCCAAACTCTCGATAACCGAGATAAAACGAATATACCAGGCTCAGATGCAGGACAGCTACGCCGCGCCATTTTCGTTCGAGAGGACTACGTACCGCCGCCCTGACTTTCTGGCACAAAAAAAGGGCCTGAGCCCTACGGAAATCGGAACCATCATACACACCGTAATGGAGCACCTTGACCTCCACGCCATACACGAAGAATCCCATATACACGATCTGCTGGGGCGCCTCGTATCACACAGCATCCTAGCTCCCGACGAAGCCCCGGTCGTGCCGGTAAAGCTTATCGCCGCCTTCGTAAAATCTCCGTTGGCAATGCGTATGCGCTCCGCCGCCGTCCTCCGTAAGGAAGTCCCCTTCGTGCTGGCTCTGAACGCCGACGAAATATATCGCGACCTGGAAACAGGCGCAAATACCCGCCCCCTCCTTGTCCACGGAATGATCGACGCCTACTTCATAGAAGGCGGCCAAGCCGTAATAGTTGACTACAAGTCCGACTACGTAGGGGCAGCCGCCACCCCCGAACAACTTCGCGCCAAGTATTCCGTACAAATGGACGTATACCGCAAAGCCGTCGAACGCGCATCCGGCCTTCCCGTCAAGGAATGTATCCTCTACATGCTGCGCGCCCGCAAGGAGATAAAGATTTAGCGGCCGAAAGGTGAAAGTTATGTCAATAGTACATGATAATATCATTCAATCATTTAGTGTAGATTTTGAGAATGAAACGTTAATCATTAAAACCGACGAGACAGATGTGATTTTTACAGGCTACTTAACCCATATCTTTCGCTGCGAAGTTAAAAACAGTATAATCCTTGATATCGAGGAATTCCCGTTGAACAATTTTATAATATCTGAGAGTAAATCCTTAAATGAACTAAAAAGCAGCGGATGGCATATACTTTCCGGCTATGAAACAGAATCTGATCTTTTGAATTATTTGCAAATCAACAAGTATAGGGCATTTTTAATAAGCGCGTCAGTGGGATTAAACGGTTGGGTTTTGGCAAAACAAACTAATATTGACATACATAAATGGTGTATCTGACACGCGCTTTTAGAGCCTGTTTAGTATCTCGTTGGCAACTGATTTGCGAGGCAATTTATCGCAGATCGAGGCGGTGACGACAACGCGTACCCGTGGGGTATGTTAGGATACTGTGTGCCGGTGGCACACGTTTAGCATCCGAAGCACCAGCGTAGGCGGAGGAACCAACGAAGATATGCAATATATTGACCGCTAATCAGTCGCCAACGTGAGATACTAAACAGGCTCTTAGATAGGACGAATTAGAGCCTGTATTCGGGTTGAATACAGGCTCCTGTCTTAGACATTCATGTCCGATGCATCTATTCTCCGCCTCCGGCGGTTGCGGCCGCGCCGCTTTCCATCGCTTCGAGGGCTTCCATTGCCGCCAGATCGGTGTTGCTGTTAAACTGCGCAAAATCTATCATGCCTTCCTGCTTGCCGACGATCAGGCCGTAAATGAAATCGCCAAATACGTTGATGGCCGTGCGCGGCATATCGACAATCCTGTCGATGCCGAAAATGAAGGCAATCGCTCCAATCGGTATTCCTACGGACATAAGCACCATCGAGAGCATTATCATGCCGGCCCCAGGCACGCCGGCCGCCCCCAGCGTCGCCATGGTCGCCGTAATCAAGATAGTAAGTATGTCGCCCGCGCTAAGATTCACCCCAAGGAAGCTTGCGAGGAAGACCGCCGCGACGCCTTGGAAGATGGCGGTTCCGTCCATGTTAAGCGTCACACCCATAGGAAATGTTATGGAAGTCATTTCGCGGCTAAAGCCAAGGTTGCGCGCGCACTTCATCGTAACGGGAAGAGTAGCGGCCGAAGATGCGCTAGAAAACGCGAACGCAAGCGCCGGAGACGCCTTTTTGAACAACGTCGCCAAGTTTATCGACTTGCCGGTATGCGGATCTCTGCCGACAAATATTTTCAGCGCGCCTCCGTATATTACAATAGTGTGGAACGCCAAGGCCAGCCACACAACAACTACGAACATGAAAAGCGCCCTGATAGCCTCAAGCCCGAGCATGGAAAACGTACGGGCCAGAAGAGCGAACACTCCGTAAGGGGCGAACTTCATTACTACGGACGTAATCTTCATAATGACCTCGTTTAAGCTGACAAACAGTTCTCTCACGGGTCTCGCCGCTTCGCCGACGGCTATGATCGCCAGTCCTATGGCAATGGCAATGAAGATTACTTGAAGAGTCTGACCGCCGGAAAGCGCCGCGAACGGGTTTCTCGGCACAATGTTCAGCAGAATTTCAATGACTCCGGGCGGTGTTCCGATTGTCGGCTCCAGATAGAACGCCGAGATGCTTTCTTCCGTCACACCGGCGGCCGGATTAAGTACCGTGCCGAAAAACATAGCCGCGCCGATAGCCGGGAAAGTCGACAGCAGGTAGATCAACGCAAGCTTTCCCCCTACCCTGCCGACCTTCTTGGGGTCTGTAATGCTCGTTACGCCCACAATCAGCGACACAAAAATCAACGGTACTACAATCATCCAGATACCGTTCAGGAACAGCGTACCGACAAAGTACAGAAGACCTTCGACGAAAAGATAGTTGACGCTATGCCCCATTATTACAACTTCGGGAACAGCCTGCAGCAAAAAACCCGTTGCCACGCCAAGCACCAGCGCGACAAGCATCTTTGTCGTTAACGACATCTTTCCAGACATAAAATACCCTCCCCACATTCTACACATAGCCAACAAAAATACTGTATCTTCCCATTATATACCTATACGCAAAATTAGTCAATAATTCTTTCAACTTGTTGTCAAGAGGAATTTTTTTTAAGACAAGAAAAACCCATAGGCTACGGCTTAAAAATGCCTTGTCTTATGGGGGTTTTCAGGTTGCATGGTTTTCGCGTCGTATCGGCGAGTTATGAGATTATCCCAAATCTTGAACGCTCATCATTTCTAATGCGTCCTGCCTGTTTCTTTTTCTTCTAAATATCGTATATACGGCAATCAAAATACCTGTTGCGATATTACAAAGGACAAATATTAACACTGTCTGACCAATAATTGAGGACATACTTGTTGTATGTTCGATAAATACCCCATTTATCATACCTGTAAACGACCTTGTGTTAATGAGGCGCAACATAAACTGAAATGAAGCTATTAGAGAGATACCAAACATAATAGCCGGCATTATAAGCCCTGTCCATTTGCTTTCTGTCTTTGATAAAAAAACTTGCAGTATCATCAACACTACGCCGAAAGTAAACAGTACGAATATCCCGTCTGTAAATACGATTGTGTGACTTGCCATTATAACTTCACTCCTAACTTTTTGTATTCTGAAATCAAGATTTTCGCGGTATCAAAGTCAACCTTGTCATTGACTACAAGCCGCTTGATAAGCGCGACATACGGCTCATTGGCCGTATCCTCGCTGATTTGGATTTTCTGTATCAACTTGTCGAGCCGCAAGCGTACAGTTGGATAAGTAACGCCGTATTGCTGCGCCATTTCCTTTAGAGAACCGGAGGCCTGCAAAAATTTTTTGATGAATACGACATCTTCATCTTCAAGGTTTACCATCCACTCCGGCACAATTTCAATAGCCATAGGCTCACTCTCCTTTAACAATAATAAGCATATCACTTAATAATATTAAAATCAATACTAAATCACAACTTCTTTTTGATTTTCTCAAAATTAAATCCCCGCGAAGCGGCTTCGCGGGGTATAAGAACCTGTATCATTACTCGGCTGCCGCCTTGGCTATTTCGGCAGCCTCTTCAAACTCGCTGTGCAGCAGATGCTCTGTGATCTTGCCTATCAATTCCTTGGTTGCGGACGACCATCTTTTTTCGCCCAGCTCGTTCAGGGCTTTGCGGGCGCCCTTTTTATCAAAAGCTTCGCAAGTGTCCCGGATAATGGCCATGTGTTCTTTAAGAAGAGCAGGATCTTCGTCGGCTTCGGCTGAGTTGTCGTCCGGGGTCAGTTCTTCGACGATCTGCCGCAGTATCTTCAGGAAGCGCGGCGTCTCCTCGGCAATCACCTCCAGGTCTTTGTCGCGGCCTGCCTGCTCCAGCTTGCCGGCAAACTGGGACAGCTCGTTCTTGCGTATGTTTGCCAGCGCGCTCTTCATGGAATGAGTGTTGATGGTAAACATTCTCATGGCGTCTTCGTTTTCGACCAGGCTGCTCCGCTTGGCGTATATGTCGTTCAGTACTTCCAGCGACTTCTTCGCGTCGCGAAGGAACGACTCGATAAGCTTCGATGTCAGACCATTATCAGACCGCATTATCTTGGACTTTTCACGGCGAGAGGCTTCGATAACGTCGGGCGGCTGCTTGTCGCGTATGAAGCGCATCAAGGCCGCGTCCAACTGGTGGATGTCTATGGGCTTTGAGACAAACCCCGAGAATCCGTTGCGGTAGAATATATCGGCCTGCCCTATTACCGCGTTGGCCGTAAGAGCCACTATGGCGCCGGAATAACCCATTTTGCGGATGATGCTGGTCGCCTCGATGCCATCCATTATAGGCATCATGTGATCCATGAATATGACGTCGTAAGTCTCTCCGGCCTCGACCCTGGCGACAGCCTCGATACCGCTCGATACGGTTTCGACCTTCAGGCCGTACGGAACCAGCAGCCCTTCGGCCACATACAGGTTTGTCTCGGTGTCGTCAACGACGAGTACCCTGCCATAAGGCATTGGTTCACGTTCGATCCTTGCACGCTTTTGATCCCCGATCCGGCTTACCTCGAACACTTGCAGATTGTGGGCCAGTTCCGGGCCTATCACGTCTTCCGACACAGTCTCCTGAGGAATAAGAACGGTAAACATGCTTCCCGTTCCAACTTCGCTGTCGACATATATCTGGGCATCCATCATGCGCACAAGGTTGCTTACGATCGACATGCCCAGACCCGTACCCTCAATTGTTTTGTTGGAGTGCTCGTTGAAACGTGAATATTCACTGTACATCAAGTCTAACTGCTCCCGCGTCATACCCTGACCCGTATCGCTTACAGTCACGCCAAGGTAAACCATGTTTTCCATGGGCCCCGGTACAGCATAGAAGCTCAGCTCCACCTTGCCTTCGTGCGTGTACTTAATGGCGTTGGACAAAAGGTTATTCAATATCTGCTTGATACGCAGCTCATCGCCATATAGTACCGACGGCAGATTTTGATCGACCACCAGCTTGAACTCAACGGGCTTACCTTCCAGACGCATTACGTTCAACTGCACCGTGTCGTTGACAAGGCTGGCCGTTTCGTATCCGTCCAGTATCAGTTCCATCTTGCCGGCCTCTATCTTAGACAAGTCGAGTATGTCGTTAATAATGCGCAGAAGCAAGCTTGCGGAGTTGTGTATCTTGGCGAAAGCCTCTTCTAATTCCGGTGAAATATTTTCATTGTAAAGCTGGATGTCGGATATACCAAGGATCGCATTCATAGGCGTGCGTATTTCATGGCTCATGCGCGCCAGGAACTTGGTTTTGGCCTGACTGTTTTCCTCGGCCACCTCGATGCGCTTCATCTCCTGAATCATGCGCTTGAACTCGCGCATATCCTGGATATAGCTTGCCACAACGTAGTCGTCGCGGTATCTGAGGCGTACCAGAGTAATATTGCAGGGTATGGGATCGCCGTCGAGCTTTTGCTGTGTAAACTCAAAGCGGTAGTAGCCCTCGGTCAAAGCTACGGTGAGGTATTCCTTCATCCGTTTAATTGACGACACGCCGTCCTCTTGCCTTTCCGGGAACAGTTCGGCAAAGCGCTCGATACCCTCCTGCTTGTTGTGAAGTTCAAAAAGGTTCAGAACTTCCATGTTGCAGTCGATGGCCTTGAAGTCCTGACTTACAAGGTAGCAAGCCAGTGGAGTCGCGTCCAGCATCAAGCCGCTGCGTTCGTCGGCTTCCCGCATCCTTGCCAGCATATTCTTGAACTCTCGCAGGTCACGGGCATAACATACAACGTGATCCTTGTTCCTGTACTTCGCTCGCGTTACTATGACATCGCACGGCACTAGCTCGCCATTGACGTGCTGAAAGGTCCATTCAAGCTGATATTCCCCGTCTTGCAGCGCTTTGCGCACGCTTTCATCGCTCTTCTTGCGGGATGGAGTTCCGCAAGGCTGAAAAGTCGGAGAGAACTTGAAGTAGTTCTGAATGTATTCCTCCTTGTTTTCAGCGCCTACCATACGTACGGCCGCTATGTTGCAGTCTATAAGATTCAACTCTTCGTCCCACATCTCTATGCCCATGGGTACGTATTCTATCAGGAGCTGCGCGCGGTCGTTGGCCTCTCTCTCTCTTTGCATAGCGTCCCTGATCTCGCGCAGATCCCGGGCGTATCCGGCTACGATGTAGCTGTCCCGGTGTCTTAGCCGCACAAGGGTTACTTCACATGGTATCGGAGTACCGTCCAGCTTCTGGTGTATCCACTCGAACTTCGCGTAACCTTCCTTGAATGTCTTCTCCACATAAAATTCGGACAGCGCCTTTGACAGCGTGCCGCACGGCTGAGTCTTCGGTGAAAGATTGTGGAAGTTGTTCCTGTAATCATCCTTGCTGGAAACCTCGAACATATTTAGGGTCTCGCGATTGCAGTCCACTACTTTGTAGCTTTCATTCCATAAATTAGCGGCAAGCGGCGTCGCGTCAAACAGCAGGCGCACCCGGTCACTGCTCTCTCGTTCGCGCTCCAGGCTCTGCTTCAGTTCTCGCAGATCGCGGCAATAGCTGGCCACAAAGAATTCGTTCCTCTGCGTACTTATCAGTACCAACGTAACTTCACACGGAATAGGGGTTTTGTCCGGCTTTTGATGTACCCACTCAAAGCGGACGAAGCCAGTATCGAAAGCCTGGCTTACGTACTCCGCCATTTTATAGCCCGACAAGACCCCGTCAGGCTGCATGTCCGGCGACAATTCGTCAAAGCGTTCCAAATACTCTTCCTTGGCGGAAAGGTCGAATAAAGTCAGGGCCTGCTTGTTACAGTCAACTATGTTGCCTTCCTTGTCCCAGAAACTGGCGACAAGCGGGGTTGCGTCCAACAGAAGGCGGTTGCGCTCGTTAGCTTCCTGTTCGCGCTCTATCAAGACCTTTACCTCGCGCAGATCACGGGCGTAACCGATAACAATATAACTGCCCCGGTACATTACGCGCACCATGGTGACCTCGCATGGCAAGAGGGTTCCGTCCAGCTTTTGATACATCCATTCGTACCGGACAAATCCCTCGCTAAGCCCTTCGTACACATACTCGGACTCTAGTTCCGCCGACGGCCTGCCGTCCGGCTGAGTCTCCGGCGAAAGCCTGCTGTACATTTCGATGTACTGCTCCTTGCTCTCCATGCCGAACAGCTTGACCGCTTCCTGGTTACAATCGACAATCATCATATGATCGCCCCAGAAGCTTACGGCAAACGGCGCCGCGTCGTACATAAGCTGGGTACGTTCACCGGCTTCGCGCTCTCGCTCCATCAAGTTTTTAATCTCGCGCATATCTACTGTATACACGACCAAAAGCGGTTTGCCGCCTCTCCTGATACATGCAACGAATTTATTTGTCGGAATAATCTCTCCGTTAGAAGACAGATTTACCCATTCAAACTGTAGTATCCCCCCTTTAAAAGCCTGATTTATAATCGCCAAGGCCTTAGAATCGGAAGGTTCTCCGTCAGGCTGAAATTTCGGCGACGTTTCGGTAAGTCTCTTTATATATTCTTCTTTATCATCAACGCCCAACATATCAAGCATCGCCTGATTACAGTCCAGCATATTATTATTTTCGTCTATATAACTGATGCCAATCGGCGCGGCGTTAAATAATTCGTGCGCACGCCACTCCGCTTCATTTTCGCGGAGCTTCATTTCGTTGTGTTCGCGCATATCGATACTGTAGCCCGCCACCACCGTCCTGCCGCCGTACTTTACCCGCACAAACCTTGTCTTAACAGGGATCAGAGTGCCGTCCATGCTTCGTTGAACAAAGTCGGCGCGGGCAAAACCTTTTTTCATAACCTTGGCGAAAAGCTCCATGGCATGTTCGCTGGAGCGCCGTCCGTCCGGCTGGAAATCCGGCGTCAGCGCATGGAAATTGTCAATATATTCCTGTTTGCTGGACACGCCAAGACGGGTCAGCAATTCCTGGTTGCAGTCGATTACGTTCAGCTCTTCGTCCCACAAATCGATTCCAATGGGCGCGTTTTCAACCAGCAGCTGCGCACGCTCACCAGCTTCCTGCTCACGTGATATCAACGCCTTTATCTCGCTTATGTTACGGCTGTAGCCCACAAACATGTGTCCGTCCCTGTACCTGATGCGTACAAGCGTCATATCTGTCGGCAGCAACTCACCATGTAGATTCATATGTACGAATTCACTTTGGGAACTTCCGTTCTTGGTAGCCTTTTCACGCATTTCCGACAGCACGTCCAAAGATAGACGGCCGTCCGGCTGGCGCTCGGACATAAGGCGGAAGAAATTTTTGCTGTACTCAGTCTTGCTTTTCATACCGAACATACTTACGGCCATCTGATTGCAGTCGATTATGTTGAAGCTGGAATCAAAGAAAGTTATAACCATAGGAGCGGCGTCAAACATCATCTGTACGCGCATTATTTCCTCGCGCATGGTGGATATTGTCTGGTGAGCCTTGCGTATCCGGCGCATATCGCGTATATACGCGCTTATGAGGCAGTCGCCGCCGCTGCCCAGACGTACAAGAACTACCTCTGTCGGGACGCTCTCGCCGTCCTTTGTTTTGAATGTCCAGTCAAATGTTACGCTGCCCTCGTTTACCGCACGCTCAAAATATTTGCGCCGCATTTCTTCCGACAGCCTGCCGCAAGGCTGAAACTCCGCCACAAAGTCGCCGTAGTTGCGGAAATAGTCGCTGCGCTTGCTCAGCCCAAACATCCTGATGTATTCCATGTTGCAGTCCAGAATGTTGGTATCTTTGTCCCATATGGACATGGCGTAGGGCACATTATCCAATAAGTACTTATACGTCTCGCCGGATTCTATTGCCGACTTCATCTCCGGCTTAGTATCCGTGATGTCTCGAGCCACGCCGACTATCACGCTGCGCTCCCCCTGACCCACAAGCTTCAGCAAAACTTCCAGGCAGACGTCGCTTCCAATAGCTGTACGAAGCATCCATTCCACGCGGCCTACGCCTGTTTCTCTTGCGGCTTCAACATCCTTGCGCAGCCTGACTGCCGATATCGTTCCGCATGGCTGACGCGCCGGCATCAAGTCCTCAAAATTATTTACAAGCTCCGCCCTGGACGAAAGGCCGAAACAGCTTACCATTGCCTCATTGCAGGCTATCAGCTCCAGCGAGTCGCTCCAAACAATACAGCCCATCGGCAACATATCAAAAATTGCCTGGGCTGTCTCGTCCGGCTCGATACTCAGCAGTTCACGATAAATTGCGTTAAAATTCACGCAGCTCACCCCGCTCCCAGGCTGTTCTGGTCGCCCTGAACTGGTCGCGTATATCGCTGAAAACTTCTATAATCTTGGGGTCAAAACGCCGCCCCGATTCGCTTAAAATAATGTCTACGGCCTCTTCGTCGGTAAAAGCTTTCTTGTATGGACGCACCGATATAAGCGCGTCATATACGTCGCCGATGGCCATTATACGCCCCTGTAACGGTATTTCGTCCCCCGCGATGCCGTAAGGATACCCTGTTCCATCCCAGTTCTCGTGATGATACGACGCGAACAGCTTCGCGTTTTTCAGGAAATCATCCTCGCCTGTTCGCTCTATTATCTGGTCGATAATCTTTTCGCCTATCTTGACGTGGGATTTCATGATCTCAAATTCTTCCGGGGTAAGCTTGCCCGGCTTGTTCAGTATCAGATCCGAAACGCCGATCTTGCCCACGTCGTGCAGCAGCGACGACGCCACGGCCACGTCCATATCCCATGTCTTTAATTCTTCGGCGTACACGCCGCGCTCAATCATCGCCTCGCCCACTATCCTGATATATTCGGTAGTACGCTCGATATGGCCGCCCGTGGTGAGGTCTCTGTTTTCAACAATATCCGACAACACAAAAATCATGTCCTTGTGAGCCTTCTCAAGCCGCGCCGTTCTCTCGCGCAGTAACTGATCCACGCTCAGGTGCATCTTGACCCGGTTGAGCAGCACCGGCGCCGAAAACGGCTTTATAATGAAGTCTACCACGCCAAGCTCAAATCCCCTGACCTCTGACGCCACATCGCTCAGACTTGTAAGGAATATCACCGGTATATCGCTGTATTTAGGGTTGCTTTTAAGAAGCACCATCGCTTCAAACCCGTTCGTCTGCGGCATCTCGATGTCCAGAAGTATCAGATGCGGCTGTATCTTCTCAAGAAGGGTAAACATCCGGGTAGCCGAAGGAATAGTCATTATATCATACGAATCTTCCAATACTTCTTCCGCCGTCGAAAGATTCGTATCGCTGTCATCTACAACAAAAATTGTCTTACGAGTATCTTTCATCATATTTATCCATCCTCTCGAAACGTACCGTACAAACCCTAACATCAGATATATATAATAGCATATGCCTCCCCCCAACGTCAACTGGTCAGCGTCTTTTCAGCACGCCTAACCGCAATTGACAACATCACATTCCGAGTATTATAATGCAGCATATAGAAATTGAATCAAGGAGATTTGCGCATGAGCGAAAAATGCATTAAACGTCTTCTTGCACTGTCCATAGCGGCGGCGCTGGCATTTGGCGCGGCGTTTGCGTACAACGCCTATTTCTTTGCGCTCTATTGGCTGGACGCGCGCTCCGTCATGGAGGACGCCGCCGTAATGCACGATATTTTCGCGGAACATCTCGCCGGCATAAGCGTGCAAGAAGACTCTCCTTCGGAAGAATACGTCCCGGCGGATATCCCGCAGATACAAGAAGAACCCGCCTCTCCCCTTGATCTGGCAAGGGAATTGACGGGCAACAACGACATAGTCGCATATATTCACGTTGACGGCACAAACATCAGCAACGTCGTACTGCAGCACTCCGACAACGACTTCTATCTGCACCACGATATACACGGACTGCCAAACGTCAATGGCTCAATATTTCTTGACTACGCCAACAGCCCGAACTTCAACGACAGAAGCAGCATAATCTACGGCCACAACATGCGAAACGGCACAATGTTCCACGACTTGCGCTACTTTATGAGCCCCGAATACTTCCACGCAAACAGATATATCACCATAATCACGGACGACAAGCGGCTGACCTATGAAATATTCTCGGCATTCTCCACCCGCACGTATTTCGAGTACATCCAGGTTGAATTCCGTAACGACTACGACTTCCTGTCCTTACTCGGCGAACTGCGCCGACGCTCAGTCCACACCTCGGACATTTCGCCGGGAGCTTCCGACAGAATACTCATTCTCTCGACATGCACAAACACAGAACGGGACATGCGTTTTGCCGTAGCCGCCGTGCTTCGCACAGTTTCGCAATGATCCGAACCGCGGCTACATTTCACTTTCAGGAAAGTCCAGATACAGCTTGCTGGCCTGTATTCCCTCATTATTCTGATACTTGCCCGAGCTGTACTCAACGCACTCTCCCTCAATGGTGTGGTAGTACACCTGGCACATCTCTACTCCGGCGTATATCCGTATGGGGTGTATGCAGTGTATCTCCAACGTCCAGTATCCCTTAAATCCCACGTCTCCAAAACCCGCCGTCACGTGCACAAACAGTCCAAGCCGCCCCACTGACGACCGGCCCTCCAGCATCGGCACAAGGCCGCTCGTCTCGGTATACTCCATTGTGCGCCCAAGATACAACCTTCCAGGCTGCAGCAGCAAACCCTCCGGCGGTATCTCAATCTTACGCGTCGCGTTCGGCGTCTTCATGTCAAGCTCCGCGCCCTCATAGACCAGCAGCTCGTCGGCAAGCCGCAGGTTATAGCTGTTTGGCCCCAGCGCCCGCTCGTTAAACGGCTCGATTATTATGTCCTTGCCCAGTCGCTTCTTTATCTCCAGCCCTGACAGGATCATCGCGTCATCTCCTAATATCACATGATATGCTTCTTGTGCCTGTTAAGCAAGTTCGCCAAGGGCACGCCCAGCACAAGCATCAGCACAATTTGCGTAACATTGCCCGGAATATGCGTAACCGGGATAGCCCAATTGCTCAGGATAATCGCCCCGGCTACGTACGACGCAGGAATAAACCACAGCCCGGCCGCAAGCACGGCCAGAAGGTTGAGCTTCAAGCTTTTCCCCTCGTGGCCGCCCATGTGGGTGATTGTTCCTATTATGTAGCCCATCACGAAGCGTATCACAAACGTAAACGGCGCCCATACCACCCATATGCTCGTGAGGTTGAACATGGCCATTCCAAGCGACCCCGCTACGGCTCCCTTCCACTTTCCAAACACAGACGATATGGCAAACAACGCCACGCTTCCCAAGTGAACCAGTCCTCCGTCCGGGGCAAGCGGCACATTGATAAACGCCGTGGCCATGTACACAACGGCGACCAGCAACGCCGTTAAAACAAGATTCTTTACATTCGACATTCTAACACAAGCTTTCTTTTTAGTATTCCGGCTTTGACCGCCGCGCGCTCCGCGTAATTATAACACAAATATTCATCATATACAATGGATCATTGCCTCATAGCCCGAAAACGTTCCGTCACAGCGTTAAATACACTCACGAAGCACATTGACGACACTATAGCGAAGTAAGGCAGGTGGTTGAAAAGATATCGCGAACGACCCTCCGTCAACAATATAAACAAAATTATACCAATCAGCGCGCAAACGCATATGTTGACGAAAACATCCGAAGTATCCTTCCTCCGAAATGCGGCTACGAAGTACCAAAAGAGTACGAAAAGCCATAATCCCTGCGCAACATGCGCATAATAAGCATAATTTTCGCCGCGCGGAAAGAAGATATTGCGAAATTGGAGCTGCATCGGCGTGGCGTATTCAAAATTTCCGAGAGCAAAATAGCGCCCCCAGTAAAACGTCCCGTCGCCGGTTATCCAGCGCGCTTTGTTAACTAGGAACTCAAGGTATCCCCCGACGCCAAACCCAGCCAGCCTTTCCGATATGACCTCCCTCGCGGCGGCTCTTTTCGCCTCAGTACTGCCGAAGCCCATTGTAAACGCAACATCCTGAGCGTTATAAGAACCGAATGAATATAGCCCACCCGATTCCTGCACCTGCATACCCATCATTATATAATGCTCAGCCGGAACGGCGATACCATCCTGAAAAGGTATGGCCGACTGTGTGCGCGTAAATAAATTAAACAAAGCTCCCGCGGCAACCAATCCTACTAACGTATATGTAAGCAAGTATTTTGAATAAAACACATTCCTCGCGCGCTGCTTTTTCGACTTTTCCTTAAATATCTGCGGCCTTCCGGTACCAAATTTAAACGAGCGGGCATCCATCAGAACCTGTATAACGCAAACCGCTATCAAAGGGATAATTGACGAAGGCTTTATAAGGAAGCCAACCTGAGCGATCACTCCCATTGCCAGGGCCAGGGCTATCTTGCGGTTTTCCGAAGGGCATTTGACCAGCTTGGCGTATAAGTACAGGAATGAGATGGCGAACGGCATCGACAATGTGTCCGAGTACGGCACAATAAGCCTCGGAGTAAACGCGACAAGCACAAGCGTGAATATCCAAGCCACATACGCCTTGTGAGTACCAAAAATCTCCTTCACCGCGAAGAAGGTCAGTACGGCGGCGGCGTTTACCGCCAATATGTTAACGCCTATGAGAACCGGAATGAGACTGCCCTCCAAGCCTGCCGGAGCCAGCGCCAAGCGAATAAACCTGAATAAAAACAGAAGCAATAAGTTGTTCGGGTGCAGTGAAAAATACTCAATCCACACAAACTGATCGGGCGTCGTCGCCTGCGCATTCAATATTATAACATCAACGTCATTCACCAGATCAGAGTAGATAAGCCCCGCGAAAATTATCTGTAGCACAAATATCGCGCCCATTACGCCAAACACCACATAGCGGTATTTCTCACACAGGAAGCGCTCCACCGCCGGAAGCTTCGCCAGCAGCAATCCGGCAAAGAATGCGGTTATGCAGAATAGCGCCGTAATAACAACGAACCAGAAAATCTGTTCCCGGAAAGAAAATCTAAATGCCGTACTGATGTTAAAGAACACGGCGCCGACGAACAGAAGCCCCATCACCGCGAAAAAAGACCACTGCATAATCATGTACAAGGTATCGACTATTTTAACTCGCAGCATATTTGCACCTTATTTTCTCTCAAAGACCCGCTTCAAGTAGACGCCCGTGTACGATTGTTCACACGCGGCAACCTCTCGCGGGGTTCCGGCGGCTATGACATGCCCGCCGCGCTCTCCGCCTTCGGGGCCAAGGTCTACAATGTAGTCGGCGGTCTTGATGACATCCAGGTTGTGTTCTATCACGATCACGGTGTTGCCGCTGTCGGCCAGCCGCTGGAGTATTTCGGTCAGGCGGTGGACGTCGGCGGCGTGCAGGCCTGTTGTGGGCTCGTCCAGTACATAGACGGTCTTGCCGGTCATACGGCGCGAGAGCTCGGTGGCCAGCTTGACGCGCTGGGCCTCGCCCCCCGACAGTGTGGTGGACGACTGCCCCAGCTTCACATATGACAGACCGACGTCGGAGATTGTCTGCAGCTTCTCGCGCAGGCGCGGCAAGTTCTCGAAGAATTCCAGCGCCGCTTCGATAGTCATGTCCAGCACGTCGGCTATTGTCTTGCCCTTGTAGCGTACCTCGAGAGTCTCGCGGTTGTAGCGCTTGCCGCCGCAGACCTCGCAGGGAACATATATGTCCGGCAGGAAGTGCATGGCTATCTTGATTATGCCGTCGCCGGAACAGGCTTCGCAGCGCCCGCCCTTCACATTGAAGCTGAAACGCCCCTTTGCGTAGCCGCGCAGCTTTGCCTCGGGCGTGGCGGAGAACACGTCGCGCACAAGGTCAAACAGCCCCGTGTATGTCGCCGGGTTGGAGCGCGGAGTACGCCCAATCGGAGACTGGTCGATGTTGATGATCTTGTCGAGGTGTTCGTGGCCTTCTATTGCGGTGTGCTTGCCCGGGCGCAGTTTGGCGCGGTTGAGGTCGCGCGCCAGAGTCTTGTAAAGTATCTCGTTGATGAGGGACGACTTACCGGAACCGGACACGCCCGTCACGCATGTGATTAAGCCGATGGGTATGGCCACGTCGATGTCTTTGAGGTTGTTCTCGCCGCAGCCGCGCAGGTTCAGCCACTTACCGTTGGGCTCCCGCGTATACTCGGGAATTTCAATGCGGCGCTTGCCGCTAAGGTATGCGCCCGTGACGGACTCCGCGCAGTCCATTATGTCGCGCGGCTTGCCGGAGAACACGACCTCTCCGCCCTGGCTTCCGGCCAGCGGCCCTATGTCTATGATGTGGTCGGCGGCCAGCATCGTGTCCTCGTCGTGCTCTACCACGATTAACGTATTGCCGATGTCGCGCAGATGCTCCAGCGTCTTCAGTAGCTTGTCGTTGTCGCGCTGGTGAAGTCCTATGGAAGGTTCGTCCAGGATATAGACCACACCGACAAGACCGGAGCCTATCTGCGTAGCCAGCCTGATGCGCTGAGACTCGCCGCCGCTTAGCGTGCTTGCGTTGCGCGAAAGGCTTAGGTAGTCCAGCCCGACATCCACCAAAAATCCCGTGCGCGCGCTGATCTCACGCAGAATCGGCTCGGCAATCATGCGCTTTGTCTCGCCCAGCTCAAGCCATGTGAAGAAGTCGCTCAGCTTGCCCACGGCAAGATCGGTCAGCTCGGAGATGTTCACATCGCCGATAGTCACGGCAAGCACCTCCGGCCGCAGGCGCTTTCCGCCGCAAACCGGGCAGGTGATCCCGGTCATAAGAGCTTCGTACTCGCCGCGCATATACTCGGACTGCGTATCCTTGTAGCGGCGCTCGAGGCTGCTCATAATGCCCTCGAACTGATAACTGTAAGTACGCGTATCCCCGGTTTGGCTAACGAACTCCACGCTGAGCTTACCCTCGTCCCCGTGCATTATTATGTCGCGCACTTTTTCAGGCAGGCTGGCAAACGGCGCGTTGACATCGAATCCGTACTTGGCCGACAACGCGCGGAACAGCGCGAACGTATGCGAGTGCTCGTTCCCGGAGCTGAACCACCCCGGAACCTTCACGGCTCCCTGCGCCAGGCTGAGCTGCTTGTTTGGTATGACAAGCTCCTCGTCGAAGATCATCTTCACGCCCAGACCAAAGCACTCCGGGCACGCGCCGGACGGGTTGTTAAAGCTGAACATACGCGGCTCAACTTCCTGCATGGATACGCCGCAGTCCGCGCACGCGAAATTCTGGCTGAACGTCAGCTCCTCGCCGTCTTCCACGCTGACCAGCATCACCCCGCCGGACAGCGCCATGGCCGCCTCGCTGGAACCCGTCAGCCGCGCACCTATGTCGTCCTTCACGATCAGCCTGTCTATCACGATCTCAATATCGTGCTTTTTGTTCTTCTCCAGCTTGATGTCCTCGGCCAGCTCGTGGATAATGCCGTCGATGCGCGCGCGTACATAGCCGCTTCTGCGCGCGTCGTCAAGCAGCTTGATATGCTCGCCCTTCCTGCCGCGCACCACGGGGGCCAGCAGGGTTATGCGGCTGCGCTCCGGCAGCGATAGTATCCGGTCGACAATCTGGTCAACGGTCTGCTTCTCGATAACCTTGCCGCATATATGGCAGTGCGGCACGCCCACGCGCGCGTAGAGCAGCCTGAGATAGTCGTATATCTCGGTCACCGTGCCCACCGTCGAGCGTGGGTTGTGGTTTGTGGTCTTCTGGTCGATTGATATGGCCGGCGAAAGCCCCTCGATGCTGTCCACGTCGGGCTTGTCCATCTGGCCAAGGAACTGCCGCGCGTAGCTCGAAAGCGACTCCACATACCTCCGCTGCCCCTCGGCGTAAATCGTCTCGAACGCAAGGCTCGACTTGCCCGACCCGGACACGCCCGTAAACACAACCAGCCGGTCGCGCGGTATCTCTAAGTCAATATTTTTAAGGTTGTGCTCACGCGCGCCCTTTATAATAATTTTTTGTGACATGATAATCCTTTCAGAGAGCCTGTGTTTATTTTCCTCGCCTATTGATTGTACATCTATCCGCGAAAAAGTCAATATTCTTTTTATTTTGACAGCACCCTTTATCTGTAATATCTCTCGCTGAGATTTTTATTGTAATTAATCGGTAAATGGTGTAGAATCGTAATATTATAAATAATGCGGGAGGGGAACATGCAATCTAACAAGGTTGATATGTACATGCTGGCAAACAGCAAATTTTTCCGGTCGGAAACTTTGCCTTATATTCAGGAAAGGCTTGCAAGTATGCCGGAGGAAAGGCTTAATGAATTATATTCTATCCAAATGAAAGACCCGATGACAATGCTGCTTGTATCCATATTTATCGGCGAGTTCGGCGTGGATCGCTTTATGATCGGCGACACCTTGCTTGGAGTGTTGAAACTCATTACTCTCGGCGGTTGCTTAATTTGGTGGATTATCGACATTTTCTTGATCTCAAATAGGGTACGGGATGTCAATTACAATAAGCTTATGCAAGTGCTTGACAGTATGAGAAGTTATGGCCGGCTACAATAAAAGGGTACTGCTGGCATATGGGGTAGGCGTATTGGCGTTCATTGCAGCTATCAATACGTCTATCTTTATTCCATGTGTTTTTAAGCTGATTTTTGATATTCCCTGCCCGGGATGCGGCTTGTTCAGAGCCGGTATTTATATAAGCCGGTTTGATTTTGTCAACGCGTTCAAAATGAATATTTTGGTACTGCCTCTGATGGCAGGCGTGGCTGCACACTTTACCTGTACGCTGATCGATGCGTTTTCAAATAAGCGCGCCGCCACGCGTCTTAATGCGCTTTTAATGAACAAATGGATCGTCGCGGCGGCCGTGCTGTTAATGTTAGCGTCTTGGTATTATAACATTGTGCGCGGGATATAACCAGGTACAGCACATCCTAGGTGGAAGAAGGTAACAATTCACATGTCAACATACCGGCACTACGTAATTCTATTCGGTTCCGCCCTGATCGCATTTTCGGCAATATACCTGTACTCGGGATTTTATCCTCTTGCCGTAAACCATTTTAACTCTTACTCAATACAGGCGGAGGCATGGCTGAACGGCAGGCTGGATGTCTACAACTACAGACACTTAGAGATCGCGGTGTTTGACGGGCGGTACTTCATAAGTTTCCCGCCGTTCCCCTCGTTCCTGATGCTTCCCCTTGTCCTCATCTTCGGCAGAACTACCCCCGACCACGTTATAGCCCTGGCCACGGCGCTCCTGGCCACATTCTACGCATACAAGCTGGCCGAACTCCACTTAAAGGACAAGAACCACGCCCTGTTCCTCAGCCTATTCCTGATCCTTGGCACAAATTACCTTCATATAGCCCTATGGGGAGCCGTCTGGTATCTCGCGCAAAACCTGTCGTTCCTGTTCACTTTGATGTCGATCTACTATGCCACGACGCCCTCGCGCAGGCATTCGAACACATCCCTGCTCTTGCTGTGCATGGCTATGGGCTGCCGGCCGCTTCAAGGCATATTCATGCCGATAATATTCTACCTTATCTACGAACGGGAACAAGCGCCGGACATTAAGACCTTCATAGCGCGGCTACTGATGTACAGCATCCCCGCCCTTGTTCTTGGCGTATCCTTTTTGGGGCTTAACTTCGCGCGCTTCGGAAACATATTTCAGCTCGGGCACGATTTCCTTCCCGAATTTACGGATTTCGGCCACGATAAGTTCAGCTTGGCGCACCTCCCCGACAACCTGAGAACAATATTCCGGGGCTTGCCGCAATTGCACGGCCGCGTGATCTCCTTCCCGGAATTTGGCGGCCACGCGTTCTGGATCGCCTCACCCATCGTAGTTTCTTATACAATATACTTTTTCGCCGGTTTGCGAAGCAACACGAACATAGGCGAGAAAATCATGCAATATGCCATTCCGGTGTTCATACTGCTGCACATATTCGCCTTATCCCTGCACAGAACATTAGGCGGACACCAGTTCGGCAGCCGCTACACGGTCGATCTCCTGCCCATAGTATTCCTTGGGCTGATTCTCGCGTTCAAAACAATTCAAAGCGACAGGCTGTATTGCAATATTCCGCTGATGGCGGTGGGCTTCATCACCAATTTAATCGGCACAATCGCTTTTATGAACTTCTACTTCTAAGTAGTTTAAGTTATTTCGTCAACATGACGAACCTCCCTATAATCAGTTTCTCTGATGGATTTTTTCCAATCGCCGTTCAGACAAATGAAATCCATAGATTGATCCAATACATGCTTCATCCCAATATTATCGGCTCTCCAATAAACTATCCTCACGTCTATATCACACTTTATAATAGTCGAAAGCCTTACTCTCCTACTTGAGCCCTGATCTTGGGTGGTGTCGAAAATGTGAGGCTCTATGCGGTGCCCCGCTCCCTCAAATAAACCACTTGAATTCACACCGATTACACCACTTGAATATCCAGAAGTCACTAGCTTCGCATCATCGTTCTCACATCCTCCGCTTACATCATGATTGCCAAAGTTAACATGAAATCTAATGACTTCATAGCGCAGGACACTTTTCCCGACGTTATTTAATTGCATATCGAAACTGACTGTCACGCCACTCTCTTCCCCGTCAACAATAGGCATTATGTCAGCAATGGACAAGTGTGGTTTCCATTCCATCTCCATGAGTTCAAGTTGCTTGTCAGATGTGTTTTTGGACAGCTCCAATGCTTTAGTTGCCACATAAACTGCTGCGAGAGTACCTCCAACCAAAATAATGTTCACAAAAAAATCCAAAAACTCACGAAAATTACCGTCGATACTTTGCCACATGAGCAACATTACAACTGTCGAAGTAACAATTACGGCAAGCCGCATTATACTACTTATAATAAATAAAACTACTCTCTCCCAAAATTTCATGTCTTATCACCTATTGATCTGGCATAGATAATGCTCTTACGCATCAAGCACAGCTTACACAACGAAATCAAGACTTGTTGTAAAGCTGCTTCTTCATGGCCATGACCTCGTCGCGCAGCTGCGCGGCACGCTCAAAGTGCAGGTCTGCCGCCGCCCGGTGCATCTCCTTTTCCAGTACGGAGATCGCGGCGCGCAGCTCGTCGTCGCTCATGGATTCCGGGTCTTTGTCGAGACCCTTTTTCTTGCGCTCTTCGGGCGTCTCGGTGGCCTGTATTATATCGTGGACTTTCTTGATTACCGTGGTTGGGGTTATGCCGTGTTCGGCGTTGTAACTCATCTGTATCTCGCGGCGGCGGTTTGTCTCGTTAATGGCGCGTTGCATTGAGCCGGTGATGTTATCGGCGTACATTACAACCTTCGACTCGGAATTTCGCGCGGCCCGGCCCACGGTCTGTATGAGTGACGTTTCGGAGCGCAAAAAACCCTCTTTGTCGGCGTCGATTATCGCGACGAGGGCGGTTTCGGGGATGTCCAGCCCTTCACGCAGCAAGTTGATGCCCACCAGCACGTCGAAGACGTCCAAACGGAGGTCGCGTATGATCTCCAGGCGTTCCAGGGTTTCTATGTCGGAGTGCAGGTAGCGCACGCGTATTCCGTGATCCTTGAGGTATGTCGTCAGGTCTTCGGCCATCTTCTTTGTAAGAGTCGTGACAAGGGTCTTGAAGCCCTTGTCGCATGTGGCGCGTATCTCGCTCATAAGGTCGTCGATCTGCCCGGCGATAGGCCGCACGTGAATCTGGGGGTCAAGCAGGCCTGTCGGGCGGATGACCTGCTCGACAAGCTGCTGTTCGTTCTGTTTCTCATATACGGACGGCGTGGCCGACACAAACAGCATTTGACGCATCTTGGACTCGAATTCCGCAAACTTGAGCGGCCGGTTGTCCAGCGCGGAAGGCAGGCGGAAGCCGAAGTCCACCAGCACCGTCTTGCGCGACTTGTCGCCCTCGTACATCCCCCGTACCTGAGGTATGGTGGCATGGGACTCGTCCGCGATAATCAGAAAGTCGTCGGGAAAGTAGTCGATGAGCGTGTGGGGCGTACTGCCCGGCGGACGTCCCGACAAATGGCGCGAATAGTTCTCGATGCCGGAACAGAACCCCATTTCGCGAAGCATCTCTATATCGTAATTCGTGCGCTGCATCAGCCTTTGTGCCTCGAGAATCCTGTCTTCGCGCTTGAATTCCTCGACGCGCTGTTGCAGTTCTTCCTCGATAGCTGTAATGGCAAGCTCCAGCTTGGGCCGCGACGTCACGTAATGCGACGCCGGGTAGATAGTGATATGCTTCAGATATCCGAATATCTCTCCGGTCAATGTGTTGATCTCGCTGATACGCTCGATCTCATCGCCGAAGAACTCGACTCGGTAAGCCCTGTCGCTGGCATATGACGGGAAAATCTCCACAACGTCGCCGCGCACGCGAAACGTCCCGCGCACAAAGTTCATGTCGTTGCGGTCGTACTGTATCTCGATCAGCTTGCGCAGACACTCGTCGCGGTCTTTGATATTTCCCACGCGCAAGGTCAAGCACATCTCGTTGTAGTCAATGGGGTCGCCAAGGCCGTATATGCAGCTTACGCTCGCGATAATTATCACGTCCCTGCGCTCGAACAGCATAGCCGTGGCCGAGTGGCGTAGCTTGTCTATCTCGTCGTTGACGCTCGAGTCCTTCTCTATATATGTGTCGCTCGACGGCACATACGCCTCGGGCTGATAATAGTCGTAATAGCTCACAAAGTACTCTACGGCGTTATTCGGAAAGAACTCCTTGAACTCGTTGTACAACTGAGCTGCCAGCGTCTTGTTGTGCGCCATCACAAGCGTAGGTTTCTGCAAACGCTGTATAATATGAGCCATTGTAAATGTCTTGCCGGATCCCGTGACGCCCATCAGCGTCTGATATTTCTTGCCGTCGATAAACCCCTGAGCCAGGGCATCAATAGCCTGGGGCTGATCGCCCGTAGGCTCAAACGGCGCTACTACCTGAAATTCCATAGTCATCCTCTTTCGCTGGCTTAATCAACGGCATATACGACCGCAACCGCAAAACCTACCGACCTTACGAGCACGTCGTCCCCTCCTAGAAGACTCGCGACAACTACCGCAACAACACCCGCAACCGCGCCCGTTATCACATTCTTGACTACGACGTCTCTTCCTTCTCCTTTGAAGTGAAAGTACGCGCCCACAGCCGCGCTTCCCATTGCGATAAATATTACGCTGTCAACAATCCTCCCAAACTCAAACGGCCATAAGTTTCCAATCACACCTCCCACAATCCCTACGGCTGCCGCAATAGCGACAAATTTCGCTATTTTCTTTCTATCAATCTTCATCCGCCCATACCCCCTGCATAAAGCAGTATATTGCACTCATTATCCGGCATTGTCAGGCTTACCCTCATAGATATGCAAGCTTCCGCACCCAAGAGCGGCCGCAACGCCGATTACCCCAAGCGACTCAAACCCGATAAGATTTGCGGCAATCACCGCAACAACACTCGCAATGGCGCATGTCATCATACATTTTACCACCATACCGGGTTTCCCGCTAAAAAATACGAACAATCCGACAACTCCGCTTCCAATCATACCGGACATTATACCGTGAACCATACTCCCATACTCCACGTTAATCAATGCCGCCGCAACCGAGGACAAAACCCCCGCTGTCAAGCCCGCCGCAACTACTCGCGCCATTCCCCTAAGGTGTGTTTGAAAACCCGCTTTCGGCGAATTTTCGAGTGATTTTTTCGTCAGGCTAGGAAGCGCTGACGCCGCGAACCTGCAGTGGTTCGCAAGGATGCTGTGTGCCGGTGGCACACGTTTAGCATCCGAAGCGCCAGCGCAGGCGGATGCGCTGACAACGACTGACGGAAGAAGCGCCGAAAATACGTCGAAATGGGGTTTTCAAACACGCCCTAGCTACAGGGTTCATCCTCACACCTCCGTATTGGTCTTCGCCATGCTAAAAGGCAATACAAATCGTGTTTGTATTGCCTTCGACGTATTATTCGGCGCCGGCCGGGCCTATGCCAGTGCAACGGCCTCAATCTCGATTTCCTCAAAGCGCGGCAGAGCCGCGACCTGTATTGTGGAGCGCGCGCATAGATTTCCTTCAAAATATGTCTTGTAGACCTCGTTCATTTCCGCGAACTTGTTCATATCTGTGAGAAACACCGTCGTTTTGACGCACTTGTCCATGGACGATCCGCCGGCTTCAAGTATTGCCTTGACGTTTTCCAGTATCCTGGCCGTCTTTTCACCGACGGAACCCTGGATCATCTCGCCCGTAGCCGGGTCAATCGGAAGCTGCCCCGATACGTATATGAATCCGTTTGCCTTTACGCCCTGGCAATACGGCCCGACGGCAGCCGGGGCATTGGTTGTGCTGATTATTTCCTTTGCCATATGTGCAACTCCTCGGTAAGTTATTTTATACAATTATACAGCATCTAAGCTGCAATTTCAACAAATTCTTTTATTGCGCCTGCCCGCCTTCAACTACGCCGATCTCGGCTATATCCATCGTAAAATCATATCCGGCGTCAAGCATCTCGTTGAGAGAGAGGCGCAGCCAGTGACCGAATGTGCCGGGTTCGTCGCCCTCGGGGCTCATCGGCGCGGCGCGTCCGCCAGGGAAGCGCTCCGCCTCGGGCATAAGCACATTGACCGTAGCCCAAACGTCCAGCGCTACAGGGTCGGTGGAGACCGCTATTTTGTTAATCTGCACGGCGCGGTCAAACTGCGCGGCGGGGCCGCGGTCGGGGGCTATCCATATCATGTCCATTATATTCAGTACGGGCATACGAGTGTGCGCCATCTGGGTTCCCATTCCGCCCAGGCCAACGCTGTTGTGCGGGCGGTGGCCCGTCAGGCGGTCGGACACGGTTCCCATATAGCCCTTGACCGCTCCTGTCACCTGGAAGAGAAAGTGCGACTTGAGCACAGGCATGTTGACGACCTTCAAGCGCTCACTGTCGAATGAATCGTCCTCGGGGTTCCAGATGCCCTCGCGGAAGCTCACGTGGGTTCCGAACTCGGTGGTAAACTTGGGGTATGATATCTCGAAGCCTGTTTCCCGCATATAATCCTCGACCACGAAGCCGTCGGTCATGTCGCCTTCGCTGAACTCGTCTACACGCACAAGGGTAAATTCGTCCCACAGCACGCCGGTAACATGATATCCCTGTTCATTGAAACGGTTAACGACCGTCATGGTCGACTGGCTGATGTCCATGGCGTTGGAATTTTCCCAGTCAAGGCTGCCGCCCCGTCCCGCGCTGCCAAACTGCGCCTGGCCGTTATCCGCAACAATTATCTCGCCGCTAAAGCCCTCGGGATGATCCAGCAGCGCGCGTATAACCAGGTCTATAAGGTCTGTGTTCGTACCGCCGCGCTCGTCCCACTGGGCGTTGATTTGCAGTAGCACCACGTCGTCAGCGGCAAACAACCCGTCGGGCCGCTCTTCCGTCTGAAAGAACGCGTAGCCAAAATCTTCCATGGACGCGATCAGGCGCTCCATACCGTCGTCAGTGCCGTCAGTGTCTTCCACGAACACGGTGGACACGAAGGGCCAGTCTCCATCATCCGCTGTGGTTTCAGCAGCCGGCGTTTCAGCAACCGGTTGAGCGGCCGGGCTTGGCGCGCTCCCCTGGGAAGAGCCTTGATCCGTACCGGCCAGGCAGCCCATACCCATAATCATCACCACTGACATCGCCGCGCAAATCTTTGCAATCCTCTTCATGACATTCTCCTTTCCCTACATGCCGGACGACCGGTAGGCCGCCCTATTCTTGAACGCCCCAACAAAGTACAGAGACGGTATAACAAACTGCATCACGCCCAGCAGCGCCAACATACCGATACCATGCCCCATGGCAAGAGTCGCCGCTATCTGTAAGCATATACCGACGGAAGCGAGTCCGATCAGCACATTGGCCCTGTCCGGCGCGTCGAAGCCCTTGATTCCCATCGCTCCCACCAATATATTCCACCCGGAAGCTATCCCGCTTACGATATCTCCGGGAGACACCGCAGCCGCACCGCCCGCAGCAGCCGCAATCAGCGGTACAACGCCGGGTATGCTGAACACAATGTATAGCAGGCCGGACGCTATAAGCCACCAGCTTCCCGGCGACCTAACGGCGGGTTGAGCTTCACCCTCGATAATTATTTCGTCGCCGCCATCGTGGTAAACAAAGCCTTCGCTGCGCCTAAGACCTCGGTAGTACTTAACCGTAACGAACAACGCCACGATCTCAAATATGCCGAACATTCCGAAGAATATGGCCATAAACACCAGATCGGCCGGCAAAAGCCCTGTTACCGCAAACACTATAACCAACGTAGCCGCGTCCACCGCCAGGCGCGCGGCGAAAAGCCTGGGAATCCGCCGCTCCTTCTCCGGGGAATTGGCGCGCAAACCCTTCACGCCCACGAATATACTCCACGCACCCGTGACAACAGCCAGCCCGAACGCTACGGCGTAGTCATCCAGCGGTATATCCCCGAACATGGCAAAGAATGATAAAATCACCATCATCGCCATACCCGACAGAATCCTGAACCCGCCAAGCACCACATATACCAGGCTTGCCGTTTTAAGCCCTCCGCCCCTCAATATTATCATATCGCCGCCCCTCGCCTCAGTTAAGAAACCGGTATATATCCTCGCACACAGTATCCCTTACATCCAGAGCCTTCACAAATATTTGATGGAAGCCGCCGTCGTAATACCGCAGTTTCGCGCCGTCGCCCAGCTTTTCCTTGATGTAGTCGGCGCTCTTATGGTGGACGATCTCGTCGTCAATACATTGCAGTATAAGGCACTCACGCTCAACGCCGGATATTATATTCTTAGACATATGGAGCAGCTTGAGAAAGTCTATAATCGACTTGGCTGAATATTTCCCGGAATTCTTCATGTAGTAAGATATGTTTTCACGGCCGCCGCTTCGCAGATCGTCAATGACGCTTCGCGTAATAACACCGAAGTTCCAGCAGTATATGGGCGTGTTTATAAGGACAAGCTTGCCCTCCTTGCCCATTTCGCTCAGATGTATGCCAAGCAGGCCGCCCATTGAGAAGCCCAGCAGGTTAACTTTGTCGTAGCCTTTTGCGATTTCAGAGGCTTCACGCCTGGCGGACTCCAGCCAGTCCAGATGAGACGTATCGTGCAAGTCCTGCTTGGTTCCGCCGTGACCCGCAAGCGTTAAGACATAGGTATCCATCCCCCTGTCCTCCAAATATTTCTCCAAGTAGGCAATATCGTCATTGCAGCCGCCAAAGCCGTATATTATCACATTTATCTCATCGCGCACTATAGTATCAACCCCACTATCAAACCCGACGCCATCGCAAAGCCTATGCAGTACGCCAGGTACAGAACAAAGTTCTTTGCCGTGAATATCATCTTCACCGCGCTAAGGTTAGTAATCTTTGTGGCCGGGCCGGCTATCATGAACGCAAGCGCGTCGCCGGAGCCCATCCCCGCCGCAAGCCATGCCCGTATCAGAGGAATAACCCCTCCGCCGCAGGCATACAACGGTATCGACAGCGACGTGGCGAACAGCACGCCCAGCCCCCGCCGCTGGCCAAACATCCCCGCCACAAAGTCCGGCGGAACATAGCGGTTAAACAACGCCGTGATCGTCACGCCAAACAGCAGGTACGGCGCGGTAATGCGAAACGCCTTCGCCAGATCGCGCAGAAAGGTTTTACCGGCTTTGTCGGGCGGCGGCGCGAAGCGTTCCAGCGCAAACAGCTCGCGCCGCGAAAATGCGGCCAGAATAAGCACACCGGCCAGAGCCCCGCACACAAACGCCAGAGCCAGCCGTGCCAGCGCGATCTCTACGCCAAGCACAAAGCTCAACAGCAGAAGGTTCGGGTTAAGCAGCACCGAACTAATCATGAACGCCGCCAGCAAGTGCTGCGGCACGCCCTTGCGAGCGAAAGCCGCAATCACCGGAACCGTGCCGTACATACACAACGGGGACGCGATGCCCAGAGCCGCCGCGCCGCAAACAGCCAGCCCGCGGAACCTGCCTGATCCCAAACCCGCCATTTTCGCGCCGATCCGCTCCGACAGGTACACCGACACCAGCGACCCAACGATCAGGCCCGACGCCCAGTACGGGGCCAGTTCTCGCAGCTGCGCCGCTATGCTGTCCAGTATTACGTTAACTTCATACATATATCAGGCATGTCGCTAGTCTCACACAGTTTCACCTATTATATGTTCCCATGTACTGCCGCAAATGTCAAGACCCCATTCCATATCTTCGCGGCAATTTGAATTTTCCCGAATTTACAAAATAAAGATGTTGTGTACAAGAGTCTGTTTAATATCTTATATCAGGCTCAAAAAGATTATTGCAAAATGTTTTATATTGTGCTGTAATAATAGCAACAGTTTCAGTAATTTAAGGAGAATACCCATGCCCATTAAAAAAAGCAAATCCGACATTCAAATGATCTTGCCATTAAGCAATAACAAAACAATTTCAGTAAGCGACTCTATCTTATATGAAAATTTGTTTATCCGCGATACTACACCACGGTATTGTCATCAAAATGGACTGTTATTCACCGCCGACAGTATTGAATGGTTGCGACATATTAAGGACGAGTCTATTGACTTGATATTTTCTGATCCTCCCTATAACATTGCAAAATCGGACTGGGACAAATTCGACTCGCAAGAAAAATACATAGAGTGGTCGCTTTTATGGATTGAAAAAGCCTCACGAATATTAAAGCCCTCCGGCTCTCTCTATATATGCGGATTCAGTGAAATATTGGCAGATCTCAAACACCCTTCTATGCGGTATTTTAAAGGTTGCAAATGGCTTATTTGGTCATATAAAAATAAAGCGAACCTTGGCAGCGACTGGGGGCGTTCGCATGAGAGTATTCTGCATTTGAGAAAAAGTAAAAGTTATAAAATTAATGTTGATGCCGTAAGAATCCCCTACGGGGCACATACCTTGAAATATCCGTCACATCCACAAGCAGAAACGAGTCAGTACGGGAACGGCAAGCGCCCTTCCGATTTATGGACTCCTCATCCGAATGGAGCAAAGCCAAAGGATGTTTTTGAAATACCTGTGATATGCAATGGTATGCTTGAAAAAACAAAGCACCCGACGCAAAAACCGGAAGAGTTATTGAGAAAGATACTGCTTGCTTCGTCCAATGAAAATGATATAATCCTTGACCCATTTTCCGGCTCTGGAACAAGCCTCGTTGTTGCGGAGCAGCTCGGACGCAAATGGATCGGCTGTGACATAAACGATGAATATAACAAATGGGCTATTGATAGAGTTGAGAATGTTATATATCGCTCCGTTGATGACTGGATAGAATTCGACAAGGCGAATGCAAAGAGAAGGGAGTCTATAAGATGATTTTGGAGCAACTAGTAAATCGCGCCTCTGATAAAACGAAATTTGAAAACATTGCAGATTATATTGATTTTTGTAGAGATTACTTGCAGTTTGTACTTGATGGATTACAAGCCGTGATTGTTTCGCGGAATGAGACCCATTATCGCTTCTATCAATATAGGCAGGATGGATACTTCAATATCACTCGACCTATTAACAACAATATAATGATTTCGGCAGATGACTTTGATGTCATGCTTGCATCATTCCTTTATTCATTATCGCATATACGGGAAATTAATAATCCCGAGGAACGAGATTGTATTAATCGTATTGTTTATACGTGTCAACAAGCTATCGGCGCGACGCTTGACGCGCTTCCGACAGGACAAAGCAACACCGCACGGAAAATAAATGGAGATTTGTTTGAGCGGTTTATTAGGCTTATCATTTCAGAGATTGGCATATCAGTACGTAGTGGTACGGTGAGTTTGCCAGTCGTTGTTGGTGATGCCAGGCTGTTTGACATGTCTTATCAACATGATTTAATTATTGACGCTGATGGAGAACTTGCGGCTATTGGCTCAGTTAAAACATCAAGTAAGGATAGATTAGATAAAATCTTCATTGATAAATTTTTACACAATCGACTCACAGGTATAGACACTCCTCATTTTGCCGTTTTCCTTAATGATGTACAAAGAGCAGGACATGAACCCAATTACGGAGTAAATTCCACATTTTTGCCTGGGCATTTTAAGGGTTACACAATAAAGTTAAACCCGCTAGACGGGGTTTATTATTGTGACATGCGCCCTAATATGCGAACTGACGATATATTAAGAGAACATATAAAGTCACTTGACTGCTTGTTGATTGATGATGTATGGAGGTTTTAATAACAACAAGTATATTGTCAAGTCATGTAACAATTTTTGTCAATTTCTTAAAGTTTATCTATTTTGAACCTATTTTGAACAGTTTGAATTTAGGCTTGACATTTGCACAGCCTTGCGCTATAATGTGCCGTAGCTCCATTAGCCCGAGTGGCGGAATGGCAGACGCGGCGGACTCAAAATCCGCTGATAGCAATATCGTGGGGGTTCAAGTCCCTTCTCGGGCATAGGCGCGCAGGCGTCTATCAATATCATATTGGGCTGTCGCCAAGCGGTAAGGCACAGGACTTTGACTCCTGCATCCGAAGGTTCAAATCCTTCCAGCTCAGCTCACACACTCATACTTTCCCTGCCCATGGTGGGGAGTTTTTTTTAACAATAGACCTCTTCCGAAACCTCATTCCGCCGTCTTTGCTGATTATTTTCCGCCTGGCGTTGTTGCGCCCTCCTAGCAAACACTATAGGGTGTGCGTCGTCGGGCGCGCCTAGCCAGGTGAAAAAACGCTCGCAAATATAGTGAAACAACTTCAATATCAGACCAATATTTTGTGGAACGTCGGCGGCAGTAGGCCGACGCTTCCAGAAAATATTGGTTCACTTTTCAAGTTGTTTCACTATACGACGAAAGCAGGTTTCGGAAGAGGTCTAATTTCTGATGATGGTGACGAAAATGCTTCTCTCAGTTAACAACCTTACAAAATCATTTGGAGATACGCCCGTGCTCAAGGAGGTAAGCTTAACCCTGGCGCGCGGGGAAAAGGCTGCCATAATCGGGCGCAACGGAGCGGGCAAGACGACGCTGTTTCGCATATTGACGGGCGAGATGGCCGCGGACGGCGGCGACGTGGCTTTCCCGCGCGAGCACAAGCTGGGATACATGTCGCAGGCGAGCGCGCTTACCGAAGGTAATACCATCCACGCGGAGATGCTGTCTGTGTTTGCGCCGATAATCGAACTGGAGGAGCGCTTACGCCGCACCGAGGCCGAAATGGCCCGGTCACAGGGCGACGAGCTTACGGCGCTGATGTCCAAGTACTCGAAGCTGTCGCAGCAGTTTGAGGCGGCCCGGGGCTTTGAGTATAAGTCGCGTGTGCGCGGAGTGATGCGCGGCCTTGCCCTGGGCGACGAGACCAGCGTCCAGCCCATTTCAACCTATTCCGGCGGCGAAAAGACGCGTATATCCCTGGCCAAGCTGCTTCTGACCGAGCCCGACCTCCTGCTTCTGGACGAGCCCACCAACCATCTTGATATTTCCGCGACCCAGTGGCTCGAGGATTTTCTGCGCGCATATCCGCACGCCGTCATGCTGATCTCCCACGACCGATACTTCATCGACCGTGTGTGTACCAAGGTGATCGACATTGAGCATGGCGCCGCTAAGACCTACAACGGAAACTACAGCTTCGCGGCCGCCAAGAAGGCCAAGGATCGCGAAATCGAGACGCATCACTACGAGAGCCAGCAACGCGAGATCAAACGCCAGGAAGAGGTCATCCGCAAGCTGAAATCCTTCAACCGCGAAAAATCCGTAAAGCGCGCGGAAAGCCGCGAAAAGCTTCTGGCCAAGGTCGAGCGGCTTGAGAAGCCCGCCAACCTTCCCGATTCGATGCGTATGCGGCTTAATCCGCGCCGCGCAAGCGGTATTGACGTGCTCTTCGTGCGCGACCTGCGCAAATCCTTTGGCGGCGATCCTCTCTTTACCGGTATCAGCTTCGACATCCGGCGGGGCGAAAAAGTCGCGCTGATAGGCGCGAACGGCATAGGCAAGACCACCCTGGCGCGCATTGTCCACGGAGACATTCCCCGCGACGGCGGCAGCATAATGCTTGGCCACGGCGTAACCGTCGGCTGGTACGATCAGGAGCACCGCAACCTTGACCCGGCCAAAACCCTTTACGACGAAATATACGACTCCTTCCCATACCTTACCGTAACCCAGGTTCGCAGCGCCCTTGGCGCGTTCATGTTCCGCGGCGACGAAGTCTTCAAGCGCGTGGGGGAACTGAGCGGCGGCGAAAAAGGCCGCGTATCCCTGGCAAAGCTGATGCTGGGCGAGGCCAACTTCATTATTATGGACGAGCCCACCAACCATCTTGACATCTACTCAAAGGAGGTTCTCGAGCAGACCCTGCGCGACTATACCGGCACAGTCCTCTATATCTCCCACGACCGCTACTTCATCAACAATACCGCCGACAAGATCGTAGCTCTCTCACCCGTTTCCGCCGCAGCCTACCTGGGCAATTACGACTACTATCTGTCCAAGCTGGCCGAATCCGCGCCGGAAGTTGAATCAGCCGCAACACAAGACGCTCGCGGCCATATATCAAGCCTCCCCGCGCCCAGTTCCGCCAAAACCGCCGAATCACCCGACGCAAAAGCGCGCAACCGCAGCAGCGACAAGCGCGTTCGCCAGCTAAAGGCCGAACTCTCCCGCGTAGAGCGCGAAATAGAGTCCGCCGAAGCCCAGATCGCCCAATATGACGAGGCTCTGGCCAGCGAAGAGGTCTACACCGACCACGTCAAGGCCGACGAAGTGTTCACAAGCAAGTCCAGGGCCGAGGAAAAACTCTCCGAGCTTTACGCAAAGTGGGAATCTCTGCAGGAGGAGGCCTGGGCAAATGCGTGATTTGAAGCTGCCGCCGCAAGTCCGGGCCGGCATCGACGCAGCCGTCGGTATGTTGCTGGAAGAATTCGGCGTGAATGTTCGCAGAGTCGTTCTATTTGGCTCCTACGCTAAGAACACATACCAGCCCGACAGTGACGTCGACCTCGCCGTAGTACTTGAGGACCTGCCCGATCCCAGGCATCTAATGCTTTACAAGCAGTCCTTGGAATTGGATCACATGGAAATAGACCTGCTATTCTGCTCAAGAGAACAGCTCGCAAGCAACAAGTTTGTGTACAGATGGATTAACGAACAGGGGGTCACGGTGTATGAACAGTTATAAGGAAATCGCGCTGCAAGACATGAAGGTAGCGGAGTTGGCTCATAAAAACAGCTTGTGGAACGGTACGGGAAACGGATGCCAGCAAGCATGTGAAAAATATTTAAAGCATTACCTTGAAGAAAAGCACCTGCTGGCTGAGGAATTATCACGTGCGCATAACTTAAAAAAACTGATGCGCGCCATACCGAATTACGACACAGACCTTTACAATCGGCTGTGTATTATAAGCGGATATTATTTTGAGGCCGGATATCCGGGCGAAAACTTTATCGAATTAAACGAGCAAGACGCCGGACAAGCAATTGAGATCACAAAATCCCTCATGGCCTACATAGACAGCCTTTACTAACTCATGAATCAATTCAAAGCGCAAGGAGTCCCTGCCATGCTCGACCAAAGCTTCTACGACCGCCCGGTGCTGGAAGTCGCCCGCAACCTTATCGGAAAGTACATAGTGCGCGATATAGGCGGTGAGATGCTGGCCGCGCTGATAACCGAGGCGGAAGCCTACGGCGGCGAAGGCGCCGGAGCCGACGACCGGGCCAGCCACGCTTACGGCGGCCGCCGCACATCACGAACGGACGTTATGTTCTGCCGCGGCGGCTGCGCCTATGTGTACCTGATATACGGCATGTATCCGATGGTGAACATCGTAGCGGAGCGCGAAGGAATCGCCGCCGCCGTGCTGCTGAGGGCGGGCGAAATCGTCGCGGGGCACAATACGGCCTCAAAACTGCGCTACGACAAATCCTTTAACGAACTCACGCCCGCACAAAAAAAGAACCTGGCCAACGGGCCGGGCAAGCTGTGCAAAGCGCTTGGCATAACCACGGCGGACACACGGGCCAGCCTATTCAGCCAGAAACTGTACATAACACAAAGCTTCCCCGGCGTGGCCCCCGCAGCCTTTGACGTTGTGACCGCCAAACGCGTAAATATCGACTATGCCGGTGAAGCCGCAGACTTTCCCTGGAGATTCATAGCGATGCCTCCGGGGTGATCGAATATATCAACAAAAATCTTATCGAAAAAATAATGCTTGACTTTTCGATACTACATAAATTATAATTATTGTGGCAGCGAAAATCGAGGTGAATACATGCCGCCAAAAAAGATTGGGCGCCCACCCTCCGACAATCCAAAAAGCGAAACGCTCCGTATTCGAGTTGATGCTAACACCATCAAGAAATTGGACGATTGCAGTCGCTCACTTGATACTAACCGCTCTGATATTGTTCGCAAAGGGATTGACAAGGTGTATGATGGCCTCAACAAAGAATAATAAGGAAGCGGCGCACTCTCGCAAAAGAACCCGCCACTTCCCCACCGCAGAATACCCAAAGGGCATACTACATGAAATATTGTATCATGTCAGCGCCTGTCCTTCAAGTATTTTGCAAAATAACGCTTGACTTTTGTCGTTATAAAGTGTACAATATTTTTGTCGGTATAAAGGAGGGAAGAAATGGCTGACAAAAAAATAGGGCGACCGACGGACGAACCTAAACCCAATCGAATAGACATTAGGGTTACGGACGAAGATTTAGTAATTCTCAGGGATTATTGCGAGAGAACAGGTAAATCAAGACCAGAAGCGATTCGAGAAGGTATCAGAAGCCTCAGAGAAAAATAAGAGAAGCAGCGACTACACGCAAAAGTAACCCGCCGCTTCTCCCCCGCAGAATACCCAAAGGGCAAACTACATGAAATATTATATCATGTCAGAACCTGTCCTTCAAGTATTTTGCGAAAAATATTTTAATTATGGAAAGGACAGTTTTATATGGAAAACATACTCCATGACTTTTACTACGGCTTTATCAACCCGCATGAGCGCCGCCCGTCCGCTTCACCTGAATACAAAGCGGTCAATCAGAAGATTGAAGATGAGAAACGCTACTTCATTCAGAAGATGCCAACGGATGATTGCGAGCGGTTTCAAAAGCTGGAGGCTCTATATACCGAATCGTGCGATTACGAGCAGCTAAGCGCCTTTTCATACGGCTTCAAGCTGGGCTTAGCGCTAACCTGCGCCGCATTTACGGATGAACGCTAAACATATGTAGAAAATATTCGGACAATATGCCGCCGCAAGCCAAACTTGCGGCGGTTTTTACATTTCCCTGACAAACAGCGGCTGTCCTGCCGGTTATCTATATTGGGCCGGCAGCGTCGCTAAGTTGATTAACGCAAGCGCGTTTCCCTGATCCGCGGCTTTTCTGAACCAGTATGCCGCTTGCTCGTTATCCTGCTCTACCCCTCTGCCGTCACGGTACATTACTCCCAGGTTGTTCTGTCCTAAGTTGTGATTCTGATCGGCCGATCTTCTGTACCAATATACCGCTTGCTCGTCGTCCTGCGGCACGCCCTGACCCAAGTAATACATGACCCCTAAATTGGACTGCGCCATGGCATAACCCTGCTCGGCAGATCTTCTATACCAATATACCGCCTGTTCATGATCCTGTGTTTTCCCCCAGCCCATAAAGTACATTATTCCTATATTGCTTTGCGCCGACGCGTTGCCTTGCTCAATGGCCTGCTCAAACCAATATATTGCCTGTTCGTAATCCAGCGTTACACCCAAGCCGGACATGTACATAAAGCCTATAAGGGTCTGACCCTCGGCAAAATTTTGATCGGCGGCTCTTCTGGCCCAATATTCCGCCTGCTCGTTGCTTTGGCTTACGCCCTGCCCGCCAAGATACATAATTCCCAAGGCGGTCTGCGACGCGGCGTCGCCTTGTTCGGCGGCCCTTTCAGCCCAATATGCCGCCCGGGCATAGTTTTCTTCGCGAACATACCTCTGAAAAAGGCGCGTTTGCGCGTCTACGTCTCCCTGCTCGGCCAGATACACAAAATCAACGGCTGCGATGTCAAGCGTTCTTGCCTGACCATCCCAGTTCACCTCGTAGTCGGCTCTCTCCAGCACTGCCCTTGCAGGCATCATTGCGCTGCCGCCGATGTTTCGCGCCGGTACTTCCAGCGGATAATCCGTGCCGCACACGTTAAATGTCTCGCTGTAGGGCGTCACCCGGATTGTAAGGCCGTCCCGCCTCATAATGGCCATGCTTTCCTCGTAGTCCCATTCCACGTCAAAGCCGATGGCCTCAAATACGCCGCGAATGGGAACAAACGCGTGACCGTCCACAATGGCCGCGCCCTGTCCCGCAAAGTCCACGGGCCGGCCGTCAATTGTTACCCTGATCTCATTGGCATACACGGCGGTCGGCGCCGCCAGGCCCAAAGCCATTACAAAACCCAAGATACATGATAATAATTTCTTAGCAGTTTTCAACATAATTCCCCCTAATTCTGGCAAACGCCAACAATAATGCAAATCTAAGAACCTGTATTCAGTACCCGAAATGTCGACTAGAAGCGGCGGTTTTTCGCCAATCTAGGAAGCGACGACGACGCGTACCCGCAGCGGTACGCTAGAATAAGCTGACGACGAGTGGCGGAAAACCGACCTTCTGGGCGGCGTTGAGCGGTACTGAATACAGGTTCTAAGTTTAATCGTATCATATTGTGATAATCCGGTCAATCGCAACATGCGCGGTTGAACAGGAATACACTTGATAAGCCGGGGCTGCTGTGCTATAGTAGTCTCAAAAAGGAGTGGTTAACAATGGAAAGAAAGCTAGGCATAACTTTCACGCCTTTGACGGACGCGCGGCTGGAGCGTATACGCGCGGCGGCCCCCGGCTTCGAGATAATTTGCTGCAACAGGCACAACGAAGACCTGGCCGGATGCGAAGTCGTCTTCGGCCACATCGCCCCGCCGGTACTCAGCGCGGCCAAGAACTTGAAGTGGCTGCATACTCAGTCCGCCGGGGTGGACATGTACATGACCCAGGAGGCCGGATTGCCTGACGACGTCATGCTTACCAATTCATCCGGGGCGTACGGAATCGGTATTTCCGAGCATCTGCTCGCCGTAACGCTGATGCTGCTGCGCAACATGGGCGGATATGTGCGCCTGCAGTCCGCCGCCAAGTGGGAAGACCTTGGTAATTTGCAAACGCTCTACGGCAAACTTGTAACCGTTGTGGGACTTGGCGACATAGGCGGAAACTACGCGTCCCGCTGCCGCGCCATGGGGGCAAGGGTTCGGGGTGTTGTACGTACGGCAAGACCGGACGTTCCATCCTGCGCCGACGAGCTATTCACCGTGGATCAGCTCGACGAGGCCGTCCGCGATGCCGACATAGTAGCCCTGTGCCTGCCCGGCACATCGGAAACAGCACGCCTCTTCAACAAGGATCGCCTGCTAAAGCTGAAGCCGGGTTCGCTCCTTCTCAACATAGGGCGGGGATCCGCCATAGACCAGGACGCGCTGATAGATTGCCTGTCGTCCGGCCATCTTGGCGGCGCCGGACTGGACGTGACCGCACCCGAGCCCCTTCCTGCCGAATCTCCACTTTGGGCGATGCCGAACGTAATCATTACGCCGCACATCAGCGGCGGCGCGTCACTCGAAATCACCCTCGACCTTATCGTCGACAAATTCGCAGAATATCTGCAGGATTACGCCGCCGGAAAGCCGTTCAAGAGATCGGTCGACCGCCAGGCCGGGTACTAGTGTTCCATCCGTCTTAAAACCATAGTATCTTTGCGGTCAATTTTCCGCCATGCGTCGTCAGCGACTCCTTGCGTACCACTGCGGGTACGCGGCGTCGCCGCTTCCTAGCCTGGCAAAAAATTGCCGCGCAAATCTACTATGATTCTAAACCGGATGGAACACTAGGCCGTATGCCATAAAATCAGCCATCAGCAAATGTCTAATCTGCTAATGGCTGATTTTATTCCGCGGCTTCCACCTTACGCGTAGCAACAGGCGCATTCTTGCCTCGGTCAATTTTATGTTGAAGTCTGCTGATGACAAAGTAGGTAAGTGCCGCCAGCATGATACCGCTTGCGAATCCCGCTAATTCTTCCAGCGGAATCCCCAGAACGCCGGCCGCGCCCGTACCCAGACCAAAGCCCGCCAGCAGCATTACAAGCGGTAGCCCGTACATTATCAGTACGGCACGCAAAAAGAACCCTCCGTCAAGGTCTACGCTTACCCAGTCGCCGACATCGGCTCCGCACGCGTTCTGCGCGCTCAGGTACATATGCATGCCATCCACGCTTGGCGCGCAGGCACGGCACTTTTCGCACGCTTTCTGGCGCGTCATCCGTATTTTTACGAAATCGCCGTCAAGTTCCACAACTTGTCCCGTCTCGCCCATACAATTCCCCCATAATAGACCTGTCCGGTAACTGTGTAAATTCGTGCTTTCAAGTTGTCTAAAACTGTCTCAATGTAAAAACTGTTACAGCCTAAGTAGTTTTAGACAACGAAACGCGAACAAATTCGCGCTTTCATGTTGTCTAAAACTTTCACAATGTAAAAGTTGTTACATCCTAAGTAGTTTTAGACAACGAAACGCGAACAACACCGTCTTTGCGGTCAATTTTACGCAATGCGTCGTCACACAGTTACCGGACAGGTCTAGTAAACAACAAAAAAAGACTCTGCCGAGGCGTCTTTTAACAAAGCTTAAAACCGCTGAGAAAGGTGGTTGTAGCCCGGCGGGTTTCATGCTCTGCAAGGTTCGCAGCCTGCAAATACGCCAGCCGAGGACTATTATCCCATGCGTGATCTGTTGGTTCTAAACAACTTATTAACTCGCGCTCAGAAGAGGTCTTTTATGTCGCTATTATACCATATACGGGCGCAGTGTCAAGAGTTTTCAGATATTTTGACCAGGAAAATTTTTGGCATGAAAAAACAGCCCGTCATGGTGCGGACTGCCAAAAAAGTGGGCCTCCACGGACTTGAACCGGGGACCGTCCGGTTATGAGCCGGATGCTCTAACCAACTGAGCTAGAGGCCCAGGTTCTCACACAATCCACGTAAGCAAACCGCATGAGAAATGACCCGTATGGGACTCGAACCCATGTTACAGCCGTGAAAGGGCCGTGTCTTAACCGCTTGACCAACGGGCCGTTACATTGCGCTTGACTAATATCGAACGCACGTTATATTATATATTATAAGTTGAGACAAGTCAACACAAATTTTTGCGAAGGAGTAAATTCATGCTTGCAGACATACGACTAGGTATTATCGGTACGGGAAACATGGGCGGCGCCATCCTGCACGGAGCGCTTGCCGGGGGAGTCGCCCCGGCCAATACTTTCCTGTTTGACCTCGACGCCCGGCGGCTGGCGCAAACGGCTAAGTCTCACGGGGTACGCGCCGCGGCCGACACCGCGGAGCTTTCCAACTGCTGTGACATTGTTATAGTCGCGGTAAAGCCTTATGGGGTTTTGCAAACTCTGCGCGATATAAAGAGCCGCCTAAATAATCATAATCCGCTGTTCGTATCCGTGGCGGCAGGCGTAACGATTGCGGAAATGGAGGAATCTCTCGGCTCTTCGTCCAGAGTCGTCCGCACAATGCCCAACACCCCCGCCATGGTCGGCGAGGGGATGACGGCAGTCTGCGCCGGGACGAACGTTTCGCAAGAAGACGTGGGGCTCGTGTGCGAACTTTTCAACCTCTTCGGCAAGGCGGAGGTTATTGACGAACGCCTTATCGACGCCTCCATGGGCATAAGCGGCTGCGCGCCGGCCTACGTGTATATGTTCATCGAAGCGCTGGCCGACGCCGGAGTAATGCACGGCCTAAGCCGCAGTTCCGCCTATACCATGGCGGCGCAAGCGGTACTTGGCGCGTCAAAAATGGTGCTCGAAACCGGACAGCACCCCGGAGCTCTAAAGGACGCGGTATGCTCCCCCGGCGGCACAACCATCGAGGCCGTAGCCGCCTTAGAACGCGCGGGTTTTCGCGGCTCCGTCATCAACGCTGTGGATGCCGCTGTTAACAAGGGCAAGAACATGAAGGGCTAAATTTGCGATATATCAATTGGTATAATTTATCTTTTTTATTGACATTTCAAATATATTTGGATTATAATAGTATTCTAATATAAATTATGCCAAATATACGGAGGAATGAGTTTATGAAATTATATGTATTTCAGGCCGGCGTGCTCCATAGCAATAAAGGAGCTTTCACCGCGGGAACCAATGAGACATTTGTTGTTCCTGTGCCGTACTTTCTAATTGAGCACGAAAAGGGCTATGTACTGTTTGACTCGGGTCACAATCTCGCGACATTGAAAAATGTCAAAACCGCAGTCTCTGAAGTTATCTACAACGCGTATTGCCCTGAAGTCTTTGAAGACGGCTATGTTCTTAACGCGCTTAAAAAAGCCGGGGTCAAGCCTGAAGACATTATGTACCACATTTGTTCACACCTCCACTTCGATCATACCGGCGGAATCGGCCTGTTCCCCAATGCTACATATGTTCTGCAGAGGCACGAGCTGCACTATGCTTACGCGCCTGATCCCTTCATGAAGCTTGCGTATCTGCGCGAAGACTTCGACAAAGATGTCAACTGGCTTTTGCTGGACGGATGGAACACCGACAAGTACGACCTGTTTGAAGACGGCAAGATCATCATCTACTACACGCCCGGCCACACGTCGGGGCATCAATCGGTACTGGTAAATATGCCGAAAGAAGGCCCGATTATGCTGGCCGCCGACGCGTGTTACACCGTTGAAAATCTGAATGAACTGAAGCTTTCCGGTCTTGCGTGCGACAATACGGCCTACACAAACACGCTGCTGAAATTCAGAGATATGCAGAAGCGCGGCGTCAAGATCGTCACAGGCCATGATCCTGATGCCTGGGGTTCAATGAAGAAATATCCAGACTTCTACAGCTAAGAACCTGTGTTCATAGGTGGAGATGGCGGATTGGCGAGGCGATTTTTCGCCAATCTAGGAGGTGACGACGCCCGGGGTACCCACAAAGCCCGGTTTTGGCTTTGTGGGGTGGACTGAGCGTACCCGCAGTGGTACGCAAGGATGCTGTGTGCCGGTGGCACACGTTTAGCATCCGAAGCGCCAGCGTAGGCGGAGGAACCGACGAC
>Ga0131853_10001182_pt1 | contig 47238 bp, 40 predicted proteins | sample TergutLab28metaG_FD_92764 | JGI IMG/M metagenome (GOLD analysis project Ga0131853, IMG submission 92764) | Labiotermes labralis P1 segment gut microbial communities from Petit-Saut dam, French Guiana - Lab288 P1 (version 2) (version 2) | ecosystem: Host-associated > Arthropoda: Insects >... | reverse complement strand
GAATCGCTCAAACAATTCTTTATGATGCGTTTGAAATGATTGCTGAGAAAACAGGTCGTGAGCCAATGGAAGTTTTTAATGAAGCAATCGAAAATATTATGCCAATTCTTGAGGTTAAGGCACGTCGTGTTGGTGGATCAAACTATCAAGTACCTGTAGAAGTGCGCCCAGAGCGTCGTGTGACGTTAGGATTAAGATGGTTGGTACAATACTCTAGAAATAGAAACGAAAAGACAATGCAAGAACGTCTAGCAAACGAAATTATCGATGCAGCTGGAAATTCTGGTGCGTCTGTTAAGAAGCGTGAAGATACACATAAAATGGCAGAAGCGAATAAAGCATTCGCTCACTACCGTTGGTAACAAAGGAGAGTCCCAATTATGGCAAGAGAGTTTTCACTTGAAAAAACACGTAATATTGGAATCATGGCTCACATCGATGCTGGTAAAACAACAACGACGGAGCGGATCCTCTATTACACTGGAAAAATCCATAAGCTTGGTGAAACACATGAAGGTGCTTCTCAAATGGACTGGATGGAACAAGAACAAGAACGTGGAATTACCATCACCTCAGCTGCAACAACAGCCGTTTGGAATGAGCACCGTGTAAACGTCATTGATACGCCAGGTCACGTAGACTTTACGGTAGAAGTAGAGCGTTCATTACGTGTTCTTGATGGTGCAGTTGCTGTCCTTGACTCACAGTCAGGTGTTGAGCCACAAACGGAAACCGTTTGGCGTCAAGCAACCACTTACGGTGTACCACGTATTGTATTCTCAAATAAAATGGATAAAATTGGTGCAGATTTCCAATATGCGGTTAAGACGATCCATGACCGTTTAGGTGCAAATGCACATCCAATTCAAATGCCGATTGGTGCTGAAGATTCCTTTAGTGCAATTATCGATTTAGTTGAGATGAAACAGTACACTTATACAAATGATTTAGGAACTGACATCGAAATTGGTGACATTGATTCGGCTCATCTTGCAGATGCAGAGGCGCTTCGTGATCAAATGGTTGAAGCCGTTGCTAGTTTAGATGAAGACTTAATGATGAAGTACCTTGAGGGAGAAGAAATCGAAGTAGATGAGTTAAAAGCGGCAATTCGTCGTGCAACACTTGCTGTTGAATTCTTCCCAGTACTTTGTGGTTCTGCTTTCAAAAACAAAGGGGTTCAATTAGTATTAGACGCTGTTATTGATTACTTACCAGCCCCAACAGACATTGAGTCAATGAAAGGTCAATTAGAAGATGGAACGGAAGCTGAGCGTAAGCCAGGCGACGATGAGCCATTCTCTGCCTTAGCATTTAAGGTCATGACGGATCCATTCGTTGGTAAATTAACCTTCTTCCGCGTTTATTCTGGCGTTGTTGAATCAGGATCTTATGTCCTCAACTCAACGAAAGGTAAGCGTGAGCGTGTCGGACGTATTTTACAGATGCATGCTAACACTCGTGAAGAAATCCCAGTGTGTTACTCAGGAGACATCGCTGCGGCGGTTGGTCTGAAAGATACGACAACTGGAAACACATTATGTGCGGTTGATTCGCCAATTATCTTAGAATCAATGGAATTCCCTGATCCAGTAATCAGACTTTCGGTTGAGCCAAAGTCAAAGGCTGACCAAGATAAAATGGGTATCGCCTTACAAAAGCTGGCTGAAGAGGATCCAACTTTCCAAACTACTACAGATGAAGAAACAGGACAAACGATCATCGCTGGTATGGGTGAATTACACTTAGATGTACTGGTTGACCGTATGAAGCGTGAATTCAACGTTGAAGCCAACGTTGGTGCACCTCAGGTTGCTTACCGTGAAACCTTCACGGCACAAGCAGACGTTCAAGGTAAATTTGCTCGCCAGTCGGGTGGACGTGGACAGTACGGAGACGTACACATCATCTTCGAACCACAAGAAGCAGGACTTGGTTACGAATTCATTGATAAGATTGTTGGAGGGACGGTTCCACGTGAATACATTCCTTCAGTAGATCAAGGTTTACAAGATGCGATGAAGAACGGTCAATTATCTGGCTTCCCATTGGTTGACGTTAAAGCAACGTTACACTTTGGTTCTTACCACGATGTGGATTCATCGGAGATGGCGTTTAAAATCGCAGCTTCTCTTGCATTAAAAGAAGCATACAAAGTCTGTAAACCAGCTCTTTTAGAGCCAATCATGAAAGTTGAAGTTATCGTACCAGATGAGTACCTAGGGAATGTAATGGGTGACGTTACGTCTCGTCGTGGTCAACTACAAGGGACAGAGCAACGCGGTAACGCACAAGTTATCCGTGCCAACGTACCATTATCTGAAATGTTCGGATATGCAACGGCACTACGTTCTAACACGCAAGGACGCGGTAACTACTCAATGGAAATGTCTCATTACGAGCAAGTTCCAAAGTCGATTGCTGAAGAAGTAATTAAGAAGTACAAAGGCGAGTAACAAGCCTGCCACGAATCTTTGATTCATTTGGCAACGCCTTTCATTGTAGCGAATGGCATTTAAGACTTGCCAATTTATTGGCATTAGTCTTAGAGCATGCAGCTACAGACTGTTCGCAACAGGAGCTTCAGCCAATAGGCTGATATAGCTCCCACTGCGTTTCTCTTTTTAATAGAAAATTACTATCCCAAAGTAGGGATCAAAAACTAAAAAATCATATTGCATTATGGAGGTTACTATTGTAAAATGAGTCCATATGCAAATTATTGGAGGAATCAAAAATGGGTAAAGAAAAATTCGAACGTAATAAACCACACGTTAACGTTGGAACCATTGGACACGTTGACCACGGTAAAACAACTTTAACTGCTGCCATCGCAACGGTTTTAGCGAAGCACGGTGGAGCAGAAGCACAAAACTATGCAGACATCGATAACGCACCAGAAGAAAAAGAGCGTGGAATCACGATCTCTACTTCTCACATCGAGTACGAAACAGAAAGCCGTCACTATGCACACGTTGACTGTCCAGGTCACGCCGATTATGTAAAGAACATGATCACTGGTGCTGCACAAATGGATGGTGGAATCTTAGTTGTATCTGCAACAGATGGACCAATGCCACAAACACGTGAGCACATCCTTTTATCTCGTCAGGTAGGTGTACCTAAGCTTGTTGTCTTCATGAACAAGTGTGACATGGTAGACGACGAAGAATTATTAGAGTTAGTTGAAATGGAAATCCGTGACTTATTATCTGAGTACGACTTCCCAGGAGATGACATCCCAGTTATTCAAGGATCTGCATTAGGTGGATTAAACGGAGAAGCACAGTGGGAAGAAAAAATCATGGAATTAATGGCTGCTGTAGATGAGTACATCCCTACTCCTGAGCGTCAAACTGACCTTCCATTCATGATGCCAGTTGAGGACGTGTTCTCAATCACTGGACGTGGAACGGTTGCTACTGGTCGTGTTGACCGTGGAACAGTTGTTGTTGGTGACGTTGTTGAAATCATCGGTTTCGTTGATACAACTGAAACAACTGTAACTGGAGTAGAAATGTTCCGTAAGTTATTAGACCAAGCAGAAGCTGGAGACAACATTGGAGCTTTATTACGTGGGGTTTCACGTGATGACATCCAACGTGGTCAAGTTCTTGCTAAGCCAGGATCAGTTAAGCCACATAAAAAGTTTACTTCTGAAGTATACGTATTATCAAAAGAAGAAGGTGGACGTCATACGCCATTCTTCGCTAACTACCGCCCTCAGTTCTACTTCCGTACAACTGACGTAACTGGAATCATCGAATTACCAGCTGGTGTTGAAATGGTTATGCCTGGAGATAACGTATCAATGACCATCGAGCTAATCGCTCCAATCGCTGTTGAGCAAGGAACGAAGTTCTCTATCCGTGAGGGTGGACGTACAGTAGGTGCTGGTTCAGTAGTAGAAATCATTGAGTAATTATTAGTTGAAGTTAAAAAATCGACTCGTATTGAGTCGATTTTTTATTGCATAAAGGGCGTAATATCTGCTATATTTAAACTAGTGTGATCGAAAAGGTGAGATTTGGATGAAACACTTGATAAGCTTATTTTTTACCTTTGTTTTTCTAGTGGTTAGCATGGCTTTTTTAACCTTTGCCTTTTTTCTCATCCGTCCCCCAAGCGAATCAGTTCCTGAAATTATTGAGGAACAGCCTGAAGAAGAACGAGAATCCATCTTTTTAGGTCATCCTATTTTTATAGGATATAATTATTACTATAGCATTGATAGACATCCTGACTACGGCTTTGATCTTAGGCATAATCAGCGATATTTAGACTTCGATCATGTCATCTTTCCTGCTGATCAGGTGACAAATGAGGACATTATGAATTGGGCCATCGTCTACTTGCGCCGGCAAGGTGTTGAATCTTGGGGAATTATTAACCTAGACAATGGAAATCAACTTCACATCTGGGTATTCAGCTCTCAAGCAGCAGTAAATGACACGTTCACCGTCAACTACCGTGAACAAGAAAATGATTCGGCTAATCAATGGCGGGCTGATTGGTGGACCATTGCACACGGACAATTTAGCCTGGACTCAGAATTCATTAGATGGCAAGACCTAGAAGAGAACCGAATAAATAGTCCATTTGAGTAATTTATAAGAAAAGCACCGCATAGCGTAAGGGTGTTTTTTTTGACCGCCTAGTTAAATTCATTACAAGGTGGAGTGGAGATTTTTCAAGTGAAATGCGTCTGATTACATCAAAAAGTCCCCCAAATCAGCTTAAATAGCTAAAAAGGGGGACTTATTAGACCTAAGGCGGCCTAGACTGCCGATAAAGTCCCCTTTTTTAGGAGTTTCATTTAAATTGGGGGATTTTCACGGGCGAGGCGCATGGAATGATACATAAAAGTTCCCTCAAATTAGCCAAAATAGCGAAAAAGGGGGACTTATTAGACCTAAGGAGGTCTGAATTGCCGATAAAGTCCCCTTTTTTAGGAGTTTCATTTAAATTGGGGGATTTTCGTGGGCGAAGCGCATGGAATGACACACCAAAGTCCCCTTAAATACGAATAATTCTGAAAAAAGGAGACTTTGTGGTAGGACAGAACCACGTTTATTAACATGAGGTGCTCATAATGATGCGGATAGATGAAAAGTTACGTTCAAGAATTCATGTCATTATCTGGAAGCAATGGAAAACATCAAAGAAATGAATCCAGTCGCTAGTAAAACTTGGTATTCCAGAAGAGGAAGCTAAGGATTTAACATACTGTCGTAAAGGGGATCGCTTCATCGGATGATCAAAGGTAGTTCAACGGACATTATCAAACAAACGGTTAAAACAGAGAGGGATTCTCTCTGCTTTAGACAGATGTCTAGAAGCACACACTGCAATATAAGTTGAACCGTCATTTACGTGAGCCGTATGAGTTGGTGGTGTGAGAGGAGCGAAATAAATGGATGATTTTCCTCTACTCGATCGCTTTATCTCTCTGAGTTCATCACGTATTCAACGATGTTTTTGCTATGATCACCAATTCGCTCGAAGTTTGAAATGACTTCCAGGAAAACAATCCCGCTGCGTACGCGACACGTTTTTTCTTTCAAACGTTTGATGTGGTTATCACGAAATTCTACCTCTAGCGCATCGATTTTATTTTCTGAGTCGATGACGAGTTGGGCTAATTGAGGATTACTTAATTTGTAACTTTCGTAGGCATAATTAGCGGCATTTAAGGTTTCTTCGTATATGGTCGATAATTCATTGGTTGCTTCTTCAGAAAAGCCAGTGCCACCTGTTTTAAGTTGTTGGGCACCTTCCATGATGTTGGTTGCATGATCACCAATCCGTTCAATGTCGCTAATGATTTTGATCATCGCTGCAATGTCGTTGTTCTGAGCTTCGGTGGTTAATTCAAATGGAATCGACGAGACGTAGTTGGTAATGTCGTGTTCTAATTGATTAATGTCTTCTTCTTTCTTATGAAAGGCATCAAGATCAGGAAGGTCACCAGTGAGGAGGGCATGAGTGGAGGTTTCAACGTTTTCAATGGCTAATCGGTGCATTTTAGTCGTTTCTTTGAAGGCTCGATCAAAGGCGATGGCTGGATTTTCGAGGAGACGTTCGTCTAACGAATGAACTTGTGCGTCCTCTTCGTCCTCTTCGTCCTCTTTAATGAACAGGTTAATGAATTTCAATAAAGGCGTTAAAAACGGTAAGATGACAACGGCAGTTATAATGTTGAAAATGGTGTGGGCGTTTGCTACTTGATAGTGAGCAGCTTGACCAGGCCAAGGGATGGCGACGATGAGATCTGTAAACTGATGGATAAAAGGTAAGAAAAGAAGGGTACCGATCACACTAAACAACAAATGGAAAATGGCTGCTCGTTTCGCGTTTTTGTTTGCTTTAATACTAGATAAAAGAGCCGTAAAACAGGTTCCGATGTTCATACCAAAAATTAGCGGCATGGCAATGATTAAATCGATGGAACCTTGGTAGGCCAGTAAGATAATGATCATTTTTGAGGCCGTTGAACTTTGAAGAACAGCGGTCATCAAGGCACCTACAGCGATCCCTAAAAGGATACGGCCTTCTAAGGCCATGATCATATCAATAAAAACAGGTGAATCTCTAAGCGGTCGCATGGCATCTGACATGGTGGTTAGCCCAAGGAAAAAGAGTCCGAATCCAAAGAGGATCATCCCAATTTGTTTGGTCTTTTCTTTTTTAACAAATAAGAAACAGAGTCCACTGACGACCATGAGAATCGGGGTGAAGGCATCAAACCTGACGTTAGCCATATGGCCGGTTAACGTGGTACCAATGTTGGCACCGACGATGATACTTGAGGCTTGAAGAAGGTTCATTAAGCCGGCGTTAACAAAGCCGATTGTCATAACGGTGACAGCCGTTGAGCTTTGCGTGATCCCTGTAATAATGGTACCAAAAAATGCACCCCAGACGCGGTTTTTAATGGCCTTTGAAAAGAAAGACTTTAGCTTATGCTGTGTGGCGCTTTTTAGTCCTTCACTTAAAAAATGAAGCCCAAATAAGAAAATAAAAATCCCACTAAGAAGTTGAATCGGTACACTGGTTAAAACGTCGGTTAATCCATCCATAAAGGTTGCAAAAAAATCCATTACGACACTACCTTCCAAAAAGTCATTTGACGAAATTTGCCACAACTTGCATTATAGTAGACCGCGCCACACTTTACAAACTCTTTTCCCTCCCTTTGTATAGAATTTTCATAAACTTTACATAAACGAGACGGGCATTTTACTTTGAGGGCTTCTTTACGACATTTGGTTGCACAAAGGTTACAAAATCTGCTATAGTAATAGCTTATAGTAAATGGACGTTAGAAAGGTGAGATGCCCTGTGAAATTAATGATTCAATTGATAAAAGAATCTAAAAAGTATTGGGGTTATTTAATGTTGACCTTGATCGGAATTACGGGAATGACAGCAGCTCAGCTGTATGCACCTCTCGTTGTCCGGCAATTGACTCAGATGGCCACGACAGCAGATCCGCGGTTGGCAGATGAAGCACTGCGGATGGGATTGCTTTTGGCAGCTGTCTATTTGGTTAAGGTTGTATGTTCTTATATAAGGTCTTATTACTCCCATTATGCGGCATGGCATTTTGTGGCTGACTTGCAAGTGAAGGTGTATGAAAAATTACAACGGTTATCAATGAAATTTTATCACGATAAGCAAACGGGGCAAATTATGTCTCGTGTGGTTAACGATACCCATCGCATTGAACTGTTAATTGCCCATGCGGTGCCAGATGTGATTGCTAATGCGGTGATCATCACGGGAGTTGTGGTCATCTTATTCGCCATTAATATCCGCTTAGCAGCTTTAAGCTTAATTGCCGTGCCGATTTTGGTTATTTTATCGTTGGCTTTCGCTAAGATGGTGTTGCCGATTTTTCGTCGCGCCCAAGAGGTTTTGGGAGAATTGAACGCCAACCTCCAGGACAACATTTCTGGTATTAAGGAAGTTCAAGTATTTAATCAGCAAGAGAAGGAATCTAAGAAAATTGCTAAAAATTCAAGAAGTTATGCCGATGCCATTTTAACCGCCTTACGATTGAGTGCCGCTTACGGAAGCTCTGTGCAGTATTTATCTAGTTTAGGAACGGTGGTTGTTATCGCCTACGGTGGGCATATGGCATTACAGGGTGAAGTCGATGTGGCTGACATTGTCGCGTTCATCATGTATTTAGGGATTTTTTATCAACCACTAGCGGCACTAGCGCGCCTGAACGAAGATTTACAAACAGCGATTGCTGGTGCGGAACGGGTATTTGATGTGCTAGATGCCGAGGAAGACATTGTCGAGGTAGAGCATCCCCATGAGCTAGTGGATGTGAAAGGTCACATCGTTTTTAAAGACGTGGGCTTTGAATATGTGGAAGGCAACCCCGTTTTAAAGAACATTAACGTTGAGATTAACCCGGGCGAGGTGGTCGCCATTGTAGGACCAACTGGGGTGGGGAAGACGACCTTTATTAATTTATTAAACCGATTTTACGACCCAGTGGAGGGTTTGGTGACATTAGATGGTCATGACTTACGGGAGGTGTCTTTAGAAAGCTTGCGACACTGTATGAGCAATGTGATGCAAGACGTTTTTCTATTCAACGACACACTGGCTGAAAACATTGCGTACGGAAACCCAGGTGCCAGCTTGGAAGAGGTCATGGAAGCCTCGCGACTAGCTGGTGCGGATGAATTTATTAGCCAGCTAGATGCGGGCTATGAGACGGTAGTTGGTGAGCGAGGGATGCGCCTATCTGGTGGTCAAAAACAGCGAATTTCTATCGCTCGTGCTGTTCTTCGAAATCGGCCGATCTTAATTTTAGATGAAGCAACGGCAGCCGTGGACGTGGAAACAGAAAAACAAATACGTGAAGCGCTGGATGACGTAACGCGTGATCGGACGACGGTCATCATTGCTCACCGGTTGTCGACCATTAAAAAAGCGGATAAAATCATGGTGTTAAACGAAGGAGAAATTGAAGACGTAGGAACCCACGATGAATTAGTGGCTCGTGGTGGATTGTATGCGCATTTGACGGAGATCAATCTATACGCATAGATTGGACAAAATGTGTGAATAAACTTTGCAACATTCGCCAATAGATGGTAAAATAGTAAGAGTTTTTACGACATTGTAGAATTTGAGTGATAATATGTATTTAAAGAAGATCGAAGCCATTGGCTTCAAGTCCTTCGCTTCTAAAACCATCATTAATTTTGATCGAGGACTAACCGCCATTGTTGGGCCTAATGGAAGCGGGAAGAGTAACGTGAGTGATGCGATCCGTTTTGTACTAGGTGAACAGTCAGTGAAATCCCTTCGTGGTGGGAAGATGGAGGACGTTATTTTCTCTGGTACCGATGAACGTAAGCCCCTTAACCTAGCGGAAGTCACCATCGTTTTAGACAACGAAGACCGGGAGCTACCTTTGGATTTTAGCGAGATTAGTATTACCCGGCGGGTGTTCAGATCTGGTGGCGGTGAATATTTAATCAACGGTGAAAAAGTTCGACTTAAAGACGTCACCGAGCTCATCATGGATTCAGGAATCGGTCACGATTCACTGTCTATGATTTCCCAGGACCATGTCAAAAAGGTCGTCGAAGGAAAACCAGAAGACCGACGCTTAATCTTAGAAGAGTCAGCCGGGATTCTAAAGTACAAAACACGTAAAAAAGAAGCGGTACGAAAACTGGATCATACGGCAGAAAATCTGCAGCGGGTGAGTGACATCATTGGCGAGCTTGAGCATCAAATCGAGCCACTACGTGTGCAGGCAAAAGAAGCGAGAGAATATTTGGAAGTGAAAGAAAAGTTAACGGACATTGAGGTTCGTTTACTGGCTCACGACATCAAAGTAGATAACGATCAGCTAAAGACGTTCAAAGAAGAAAACGAAGCGTTGCTTATTCAGCAATTGGAGTTGACAAAAAACATCGAAACCGATGAGGTTGAGCAAGCTAACTTAAACGAAGCTCACGCACAGCACACCGATCAGATTACGGATTTGCAATTTGAATTGACGACCCACGCGGAAACCATGCAGAAAATGCACGGTGAAGCAGGTGTTATTAAAGAACGTTTAGCCAACTCCAAGGCGAGCAAAGAGCAACTGGAGTTCCGAAAAGTGGAGCTAGAAGAGGCTTTACGCAAAGCACAGAAAGAAATTTCATGTGCTGAGTCTACAGCCAGGGAAGCAGGGCGCCTCCTTTATGAGAAAAAGCAAAGTGATAAAGAAGCTTACCGTGAAAAACACATTGCGCCCCTAGAGAAAAAGCTGCGTAAGGCGAAGCAGGAATATCATACCAAAGAAGTCGCTTTGCAAAGGCTGGAAACAGAAGTAACCAACCTTAACGATCAGATGCAACACGCCACGTATCAGCTTTCTTCTGCTAAAAACCAACTGGGATTCTTATTGGATGCTAAGGAAGATTTTGCTGGCTTTACGGAAGGGGCTAAGCAAGTCTTACGCGCCAAAAAATCAGGCCAATTAACTGGCATTGAAGGCGCTGTCGCAGAGTTGGTAACGGTGCCGGCAGAAGTGGAAATTGCCATGGATGTGATTTTAGGGCCGATTGCTAGTCAGATGGTCATGGTTGACGATGCGTCAGCTAAAGCAGCCATTAAGTACTTAAAGAGCAACCGTCACGGACGGGCGACGTTCTTGCCGATGAATGTGATGAAAAGTCGCCGCTTAGCACCTGATTTACTAGACCGCGCGCAACAGGCACCTGGTTTTGTCGCATTGGCCAGCGATGCGCTGAACTTTGATCCGAAATATCAACGGATCGTTGAGAATCTAGTGGGGAACGTGGTCATTGCAAAGGATTTGGAAGCGGCGGGTCAAATGGCAAGAGCTGCGGCCCATCGTTTTCGTGTTGTGACCTTAGACGGCGATGTGATTAACCCAGGTGGGTCCATGACTGGCGGAGCCATGAGCCGCAAAAACAGCTCCTCGGTATTAAAACAAAAAGGAGCCATTACGAAGCAACAAGAATTAATGGCTAAGTTAGGAGAATCTCTGCTTGATTTAGAGGTTAAAAAGCAGGAGATGAACGGACAGCTGGAAGTTCAGTTAGAGGAAGTTAGCCAGGCCAGAACGTTGGTAGATGCCACGCAACTAGAAATCAAGGTCGCCAACGAGGAAGCTTTACGTTCCACCTACGAAGTCCAGATTGAGGCGGCGACCCTTGAGGCGAACTTAGAAAATCAGTTAAATGAAGTCCGTCGTCTTACGGCAGACGCCAGTCGCTTGGAAGGCGAGATAACGGTCGCCGGTGAAACCTTAGAGAATAGTGTGGAAGTCCAGGAAAACTTACACAAAACCTTATTAGGCTTAGAGTCGACCATTGAAAACTCGGACGAACGAAAAGAAGCCATTGTGGTGCAAATTCGTGAGTTACGGGAAGGTGTTGTGCGGTTAACGGAGCAATTAAAAGCCATTGACCTACGTATTCGTGAGGCCCGCCGCTTGGCCAGCGATACGAACAGCCAGTTAAACAAGTTATCTGGAACCATCGGAAAACTAGAAACGAAATTGGATTTGGCGATTGAGAAGTTGGAACAACAGTACGAGATGACCTTTGACTATGCCTGTAGGCATTTTCCATTAAAGGCCGATGTGGCTGGTGCTAGAAGTGAGGTTCAGTCGTTAAATCGCAAACTATCGCGTTTCGGTGCCGTGAACTTAGGTGCTATTGAGGAATACGATCGGGTCAAAGAACGTTACGACTTCTTAGAATCCGAGCGCACGGACTTAAACGTGGCCATGGATAACCTTCAAGCGTCCATTGACGAAATGGATTCGGAGATGGTGGTGAAGTTCAAAAAAACCTTCGATCTCGTTCGTGGTCATTATATCGACACTTTCAAACAACTGTTTGGTGGCGGAGAAGCGGATTTAATTTTATCGGATCCACACGACTTGCTGGGTACAGGGGTAGAAATTGTGGCGCGACCCCCAGGAACCAAACTGGGAACATCTAACTTGCTTTCCGGTGGACAAAAGTCGTTGACGTCCATTGCCATGTTATTTGCCATCTTAAAAGTACGAACGATTCCCTACTGCATTTTAGATGAAGTAGAGGCAGCCCTTGACGAATCCAACGTTGAGCGTTATGCCAAGTACTTGAAACAGTTTAGCGATCAAACTCAGTTTATTGTCATTACGCACCGCCGTGGAACCATGGAAGAATCTGACGTCTTGTACGGCGTTACCATGCAAGAAGCGGGAATTACTACCATGGTGTCGGTGCGGATGGAAAACATTGTAGATTATGTAGATGAAACGTAGTTAAGAAAGGAAGAGAACGAAATGAATATAATTATTTGGTTACTTACGATTTTTTATGCAGGGGCGATGGTTTTCATGTTGATAAAGATTATAAGAAGAAAAAGGTCATTGAAAATGTTGCGCATTCTTATGATCGAGCTTGATCCAGAAAGATACATAGAAAGAGTAACTGCCGTTATCGATCAAGGGAAATTAGATTGGCGTACCATTATTATTCTTGAAAATAGTATGGCAACGGCTTATAGCCAGATGGGTGACCATGAGAAGGCCATCCGAATTCACAAAAGAATGCTCGCTGATCCGAAATTCAGATACCGTGGGATCGTTATGGGGCAATTAGCTCAAATCTATTTAGCGATGAAAGATTTACCTAATGCCCGAAAACATTGGGAGGAGTATAAAGCAACCTTTTCTCGAAAAGATGAGAAAAAGCTGGCGAGGCACGTTCAATCAACGGAAGCTCACTTTGATCTCCTAGAAGGAAACTACAAAAAAAGTTTGGACTCGCATCTTGAGTTGTTAAGTTTTGTCCGAGGTAGAGGTGAAGAGGTTCAGCTGCGATTTAGATTAGCTGAAATTTATGAAAAACTTGGGAAAACGAAAGAACAAAAAGAAGAGCTTGAACACGTTGTTGATCGTGGGAACACATTGCACATCGTTGAGTTGGCACGACAACAACTACTAGAGCTGTAAGGGGAAAGATGGGTGATGTCACATGGGATTATTTGATAAATTAAAAAGCACTTTTAGTCGTAAGGAACTTAGTGAGACAGAAATAAGAGCAAAAAATAACTACAAAGAAGGGCTGAAAAAGACCCGCGGCAGCTTGCTTGAGCGGTTGCAAGCCACGTTTTCTAATTACACGCAGATCGATGAAGCCCTCTTCGAAGAATTGGAAGAAATTTTTATCATGGCTGACATTGGGGTAACAACGGTCATGGATTTTATCGATCAATTAAAAACCGTCACCCGAGAAAAAGGGGTCACCGATCCGAAAGAATTACAACCCATCTTGGTGGACAAGCTCTTTGACATTTACGTAAAAGGTGAGTTTGTCAACGCCAATTTGAAACTAAACAAAGAGGGCATGACGGTGATTTTATTTGTGGGGGTAAACGGCGTAGGAAAGACGACTTCCATTGCCAAGGTCGCTCATCGGTTAAAAGCAGAAGGGAAATCGGTGATGCTGGCAGCGGGAGATACGTTTAGAGCCGGTGCCATCAAACAACTTGAGGTATGGGGGGATCGCCTCGATGTACCAGTCGTGTCTTTAGCTGAGAATTCGGATCCGTCAGCGGTGATGTTTGATGCCATTAAGGCGGCAAAAGAAGCGAAGGTGGACGTGTTATTATGTGATACCGCCGGACGCTTACAGAACAAAGTGAATTTGATGAACGAATTGGAGAAAATCAAACGAGTGATTGTACGCGCGGTGCCAGATGCACCCCATGAAACCTTGCTTGTCATCGATGCCACCACTGGTCAAAACGGAATGAGTCAAGCCAAAACCTTTATGGAAGTGGCTGACGTAAGTGGAATTGTCTTGACAAAACTGGATGGAACAGCAAAAGGTGGAATTGTCTTGGCGATTCGAAATGAAATCGGTATCCCGATCAAATTTGTTGGACTCGGTGAGAAGGCCGATGATTTAGTACCATTTGACATTGAGCAGTACATTTACGGCTTGTTTGCCGATTTGTTTGAAGAATAGTTCGGCAGGGATCAGAGCACTTAATGAGAGTTTTTTTGGCGAAAATCTGCGCTCTCAATCTAAGCGCGCGCCAGTGAAACTTGGTGATTTATCACCATTAGTTGAACCAGTACCCTTGGGGTGCTATCGCTTGCTGGACTTATTTTAGGAATTCAGAACCTGCTTCGCAGAACCTAAACTCCTAAAATAAGTGTTTATAGGCAATTGCGAAAGTCGAATTTTTCACCCAAAAACCCAATTATTTCATGAATCTGGGTGATTTTTCACCAAAAAACCCGATTATTTCATGAATCTGGGTGATTTCGCAATTGCCTAATAAGTGTTTAAGAAGAAAGGTTAGATGGCAGATGAAATATTTAAAGCAGTTAACCATTATTTTTTCGATTTGTTTCCTGGGAGAGGTCTTGTCACGCCTACTCCCTTTTGGGTTTCCAGGAAACGTTTTAGCCATGCTGTTATTAGGAATATTACTAATGATCAAGGTTGTAAAAGAAGACCACATTAAAGAAGTCAGTGATTTCTTACTAGGGTTAATTGGTTTCTTTATTTTTCCTATTATTGTGCCGGTCATCGATCAGTTAGCCATCATCCGAGAAATTGGGTTGCAGTTATTGATCATTTGTTTGACCCTCCTTGTGTTAACATTTCTGAGCTGTGCTTTTACCATTCGTCTGACGCGATTACTTTTAAGTCGAAAGAAGGAGGGCGTTTAACATGGAGACGTTATTTTATTCCCCTTTAACAGGTATCCTCTTAACCTGTGGAAGTTATTTATTTGGCGTGTTTGTTCAAAAAAAGCTGAAGCTTCCCATTTTCAACCCGGTTTTAATCGCCACCTTAGTATGCATCGGAACCATGCTCCTTTTGGATATTAGTTTGGAGCAATTTAATCGAGGCGCATCCATGATTCAACTCTTCTTAATTCCGGCCACCTGTGTTTTAGCCCTTTCCATTTATCGCCAGCGGAAAATTCTGGGTCAATACTTTGTGCCGGTCGTTTGCGGCTGCGTTGTGAGTGCCGTGGTTTCAGTGGTGGGCTCCTTTGTGTTGGGGTACCTCTTTGGGTTGGATGAAGTGATGGTTTTGTCGACGGTTGCGAACACGGCTACTTCTCCCATTGCGGTGGATGTGACAGATCAGATCGGTGGTCTGGTTCCGATTGCCATTTTATGTGTTCTCATTACGGGGATTGGTGGTGCTGTTTTCGGACCAACCTTGGTTAAAATATTTAAGATAACGGATCCGGTTGAAATAGGAGTTTCCATAGGTGCCTCTAGTCACGTACTTGGTACCACAAAAGCGATTGAGATGGGGGAGATTCAAGGTGCGATGAGTGGTGTTGCCATTGGGGTGTCCGGCCTGGCCATGGTCTTCCTTGTCTTATTGCTGCAGTTTGTGACCGGTTAATCGAGGTTGTCTCGTTAAAGAAACGGGGTGGCTCTCTTTATGGTATGTACCGTTGGGTAATCTGGTTAAATTCATTAAAAAAATCAATTTAATCCGAAAATAGAGGATAGCAGGGGTGGATAGGTATCCCTCGATGACCAAATCGAAATTTTTTCGACTTTTTGGTCATTTTTTGATCTTGATTTCGAGTTTTCGGTGACTAAATCGTTGATTTTTATGTCTTTTGGTCATTTTTGAATGTAATTCAAGTACTGAATTTAAGTGAATTATCGTTTTTAATGACCAAATCGAAATTTTTTCGACTTTTTGGTCACTTTTCGATCTCGATTTCGAGTTTTCGATGACCAAATCGTTGATTTTTATATCTTTTGGTCGTCTTTGCTTTTAAGGTAGTGACACCAATCTTTTTTACTGATTTCAAGTCAATATTTAAGCTTTAGCTGTTTACGGGACAGCTTTTTTATTTTTTGAAAAGATAGCTGGTTGACCATCCTGATCACTGACCGGCGTTTTCATAAGGAAAAGTTACACAGAGGTGTATAATCCTGCCTGTACTTTCCCGACAGGATTCGATATAATTTTCTCATCCAATTGGCTATGCCAATATGAGAAAGGAATGAATAACCGTGATAAAGATGCAAAACATTGCAAAAAGCTTTGATTCAAACAAAGTGCTTCACGACATCAACTTCGATGTCAAAGAAGGAGAAATCTTTGGTTTATTAGGTCCGTCTGGATCAGGTAAAACAACGATCATTAACATTTTAACAAAACAGCTCGGTATCGATTCAGGAATTTTTTCTGTTGATGCGACGTCTTTTGAGATGGGGCTCATGTTAGAAGAAGACGGCCTATATAAACGCCTAACCTGTGCTGAAAATTTAAATATGTTTGCCACCATTTATGGGGTTAACAAATCAGCTGTTGACCAATCTTTAAAAGACGTTGGTTTAAGCGATGCGAAAAAACAACCGGTAAGTAAACTATCTAAAGGGATGCGTCAACGCCTTGCCATTGCACGTGCCATCATTAATAACCCAAAGGTCGTTTTCTTAGATGAGCCGACCGCTAACCTAGACCCAGTGACAGCAAAAGAAATTCATAAGTTAATCGTTAAGCTAAAAGAGCAAGGAGCTACTATCTTTTTAACGACTCACAACATGGAAGAAGCCGTTGACCTATGTACGACGGTTGCCTTATTAAATAAAGGTCACATTGTAGAATACGGTGCACCAGAAGAGATTTGCTCTCGCCACGATTCTTATAAAACCGTACCAGATTTAGGGGCTGTCTTCATCAAATTGACGGGGGTGAGTGCATAATGAATGCGATTAAAGCTATTTTTATTAAACAATTAAACGACGTCTTTAAAAACCCAACGGTCACCATGATGTTCATTATGTTTCCGTTGATGGCTTTCATGATGGTTCAGTTTATGGGAACTGGCAATCCAGAAGAAGCTTTTCTCATCATTGCTAACATTGCTATTATGAGCATCGGATCCATGCCAATGGTTGCCATTGCCAGCTACATTGCTGAAGATGTGGAATTTCGTTCTCTTCGTTTCCTTGTGATGGCAGGGGTTAAACCAACGCAATATCTTGCTGGATTAGCCTTATTCGTTTTAATCTTATCCATGGTGGCTATGGCATCCTTTGGTTTTATTGGTCGACTAGATGGATCAGACTTCATGATCTTTATGGGACTTTCTTTGGTTGGGTGCTCAGCCTCTTTAATTCTCGGTGCTGTGGTTGGTATCTTTTCAAAGAACGTTCAGCAAGCGAACACTTATGCAACGGTATTAATGATGCTGATTGGTTTTACGCCAATGATTGCCCAGTTTAATCCAGAATTTATCACCTACACGTATTACCTATTTACACAGCAAATTTCAATCCTCTTAACGTACATGGCTTTAGGTGGTGGCGAATACGCTCTGGAAAGATTTGCTACTCTTGGTATCGATATTGACATCAATTTCATGCGCTCTACCCTCATTATCCTAGCTAATGTAGCTATCTTTACCGGTCTCTTCGCCTTCATCTACAAGAAGAAAGGGTTACGCGGGGAGTAATATTTGATTACATCGCTATGAAGCTTAAAATCAGCTCGTAGCGATTTTTTATATGAAATTCCCCCAAATGACTCAAAAAGAAGGCGTTTGGGGGAAAAATCCGGCTTTTTCTCAAATAAATTTTCCCAAAAGGTCTGAAATAAGCATCTTTGGGGGAAAACAAGGTGGTTTATGTGACCAATTTCCCCCAAAATAACCAAAATCAAGACGTTTGGGGAAAAGTGACGCCTATAGGGAGCAAAAGGGGGTCCTTGAATCTCTTGAAACCTATCAGCTTGTAGCGATATTTTTCCTTCTCTTCAAAATTTTACAAAAAATTTACATCTAATAACCTATGAATCTTGAACAAAAAAACTTATAATGAAGATGCAGGAATTTGTGGGCTAACATGACCAACCTGTGGCGTTATAAATGAGGTGGAAAATGGTATAAAAAAATGTGGTAAAGTTCATAATAAATGTGCATTTGACAACTTTCTATTGTGAAGGTTTTACCAACTGAATTTCTTTCACTTTTAAAGTGAATTCGAACGCTTATTTTACAAAAACTAAACAAAACAGAAACAAAAGCGAAACAATCTAGGTGTATAATTTGCGTATATCATATGTAAAATGTATGTATGGTAAATGGTTTCGAAAATTATGATTTTGATTTGAATATTTGGAGGAATGTAAAATGAAGAAAAAATTATTGTTATCTGCAATAGCTTTAGTTTTACCACTGGTTTTACTGGCATGTGATGATGATGACAACGGTGGAACAACTGAAAATGAAGACGGGTTAAGAACGGTTGTTTTATATTCAAATGCCATTTCAGGTGGTCGTGGAGATTGGATCATCGAGCAAGCACGTGAGGCTGGCTTTGATGTACAAACCGTTGATGCCGGTGGTGTTGAAATTGCTAACCGTATTTTAGGTGAGCAAAATAACCCAATGGCAGACGTTGTATTTGGTCTTAACCAAATGTTATGGCATGAGCTAATAGAAGCAGGAGCACTACAACCTTACACGCCAGAGTGGGCAGGACAAGTAGATGCTGACTTACATAACTCAGATGCTTATTTCCATGCGGTAGCGCTTGTTGGAAACTTTATTGCTTACGATGTTAATCAAATTGATGAAGCAGATGCACCAACTGACTGGTTAGACGTATGGGGTAATCCTGACTTCCATGGTCGTTATGCACTTCCAAATGCATTGGGAGGAAGTACGATCCAAATGCATTTAGCAGGTATTCTGACACGCTTCTTAGATGAAGAGGGAACGTTAGGTATTTCAGATGAAGGATGGGCACACATTGAAGCGAAGTTTTCGAATGGTGTACCAACCGACGATGATTTATTCTCTGAGTGGGTAAACCCAGCGAATGACGTAGCGATGAGTCAAATTTGGCACATGGGAGTAGCGCCACGTGAAGCTGATTTCGATGTAGAAGCTGGTCTTGTTGTACCAGAAATTGGAATTCCATTCTCGGTAGAAGGCGTAGCGGTTATCAATGGCGCTAGCAATGAAGAAGCGGCACAAGATTTTATCGATTGGTTTGGTAGTGCAGAAGTGATGAACGCCTTCGCTTTAGAATTTGACTACTTACCAGCTAATCCAAACGCTTTAGATGGATTACCAGAGTTTACCATCTGGGTTTCTGAAGTGCAAAGTCAGGACATTAACTGGGAAGTTGTTGCAGCAAACATGCCAAGTTGGATTGAGCACATTTACTTAAACTATTTATTACGTTAAGTTTAAGATGGTAACACGATGATAAGACGAAGATGCTACATGCGCTAAAGGTGTATGTAGCATCAATTGGTTAAATCTAAGCTAGGGGAGAGTTTATTTATCGGATGTAAAACGGCAGATATAAGGAGAACAGTATGATAGAACTAAAAGATTTGCAAGTAAAATTTGGTGACTTTCTAGCACTGAAGGGGATTAACGTAAGCATTAATGAGGGAGAATTTTTCACCTTGCTTGGCCCTTCAGGCTGTGGAAAGACAACCACTTTACGTAGCATTACAGGCTTTAATACACCTTCTAGTGGTACGGTTAGTGTGGAAGGAAAAGACATTACGCATTTGGCGGTTGAAAAACGAAACATCGGGATGGTATTCCAAAGTTATGCTTTATTTCCGTCCATGAACGTTTATGACAACATTGCTTTCGGTTTAAAATTAAAGAAACTACCAAAAGATGAAATAAACGAAAAAGTCATGGAAATCGGAGAAAAGGTAGGACTTAACGAAGCTCAATTGAAGAAAAAAGTAAATGAACTATCCGGTGGTCAACAACAACGTGTTGCCATTGCTCGTGCACTAGTCACATCGCCTTCTATTATTTGTTTAGACGAGCCGTTATCAAACTTAGATGCAAAGTTACGTGTTAAGTTGCGTAATGAATTGAAAGACCTGCAACGCAAATTTGGTCTAACCACGATCTATGTTACTCACGACCAAGAAGAGGCTCTAACATTATCTGATCGAATTGCCGTTTTCAATGACGGAGTCATTGAGCAAGTAGGAACACCAGAAGAGGTTTATAAACAATCTGAAACGGAATTTGTTTGTAACTTCATTGGAGACATTAACAAACTAGACGATGCCTTTTTGAAGCGCATTGGTCTTGAAACCGATAAAACGTGTTACATTCGCTTGGAAAACATCTACGTCAATGCTAAACTAGACCATCACGTGGATTTTGGTCAAGCCGAAATCGTTGATTTAGAATATTATGGCCTCTATGTTAAATATACGTTAGAAGCAGACGGATCCCAGTTTAAAATCATTGAAAAAGCAAGTAGTGCCGATTTATATGAGGTTGGACAAATGGTTGATGTTAGCTTAAATGTAAATAACATTTTGCAGTATTAAGAGGTGTGAATATGATATCTACAGAAAAAATGAATTGGAAAAGCAGCTTGATTAAAGCCACCGTTTTTATTGCACTTATTTGGTTTATTATGTTTGTCTTAGTTTACCCTAACCTAAACACCGTCATCTCTATCTTTTGGCAAAATGGTGAGTTTACCTTTAGAGCTTTTGAACGTTTATTTGGCTCTACCCATGCGATGAATGCTTTGAGAAATAGTTTGATTTTAGCACCTGTTCTTTCTGTTACCGTAGGAATTGTTGGTGTCAGTTTGGTATTAATTACGGACTATTTCAAAATCAAAGGCTCTAAAATTTTACGCCTAGGCTATATGACAACTTTGATCTATAGTAGTATTATTTTAGTTTCTGGTTATCGCTTTTTATATGGTGCCAACGGGTTTTTGACGAATTTTATTGTTTCGATTTTCCCGAACTTTAACATCAACTGGTTTGAAGGTTTTTGGGCCGTCTTATTTGTTATGACGTTTGCTGCAACAGGAACCCACCTGATTTTTATTCGGAATGCGTTACGCACCATTGATTATCAAACCATTGAGGCGGCCAAGAACATGGGAGCTTCGCCTCTTAAGATTCTAATGAAGGTGGTTCTTCCAACGCTAGCACCAGCACTGATTGCCGTTACGATCTTTACCTTTATGGGTGGACTAAGCGCACTTGCAGCACCTTTACTCGTCGGTGGCGCTGACTTCCAGACCATTATTCCGATGATTTTATCTTTTTCTCGGATGCAAGGGTCTCGTGACCTTGCCGCTTTACTTGCCGTTATTTTAGGACTTGCAACGTTTATGTTGATTGGCTTGTTAACGTGGCTTGAAAGGCGCGGCCATTATTTATCGGTTTCTAAAACAAAATCAACGTTAGTTAAGCAACAAATTCAGAATCCAGTGTTCAATGTTTTGGCTCACGTTTATGCCTACATTTTATTTATTATTTATGTTGCACCCGTTGTTTTAATTATTTTGTTTTCCTTCACCGACTCTTTGTCGATTGCGCGAAGTGAGCTTAGCCTTTCAGCCTTCACGCTAAACAACTACATCCGTGTCTTTACCAATGCGAATGCTTATAGTCCAGTGTTGACCAGTATGATTTATTCAGGTTTAGCGGCCATCCTTGCCGCCGTTGTGGTGACGTTTGTCTGTCGGGTTATCTCGAAAAACAAAGGGAGATTTGCCACGTTTTTAGAGTATGGATTTACGATTCCCTGGCTGTTGCCGCCTGTATTAATCGCCCTTGGTTTAATGGTTACCTTTGGTGAGCCACAATGGTTTATGGCCAATCGCGTGTTAACAGGAACCATGGGAATTATGGTTTTAGGGTATGTGATCATTCGTTTGCCGTTTACGTTAAGAATGACGCGAGCCGCTTTCTTTGCGGTAGATGATTCTCTAGAAGAGGCGGCAAAGAACCTTGGAGCAAAACCGTTCTTTACGTTTATGAAGATTATTTTGCCGGTTCTTATTCCGTCGATCATGGCGATTTTTGCTTTAAACTTTAACGCCCTGATTCAAGAATTTGAATTATCTGTGTTTTTGTATCATCCACTAGCGACGCCACTTGGGGTAGAAATTAGAAACATCAGTGAAATCACCATGGGTGAAGATAACACACCGCTTATCTTTGTTTATGCGGTTATTCTCATGCTTATTTCGGCGGTTGTGCTATACGTAGCTTACGGTAGAAATCAGGATTATGACGACTAAAGGGAGGCATAATAATGACTAAAGTTTACGGTCACAGAGGAAGTAAAGGAACTTACCCAGAAAATTCAATGTTAGGCTTTAAAAAAGCCATTGAAGCTGGTGTAGTAGGGATGGAAATTGATATCCATTTAACAAAAGACCATGAAGTTGTGGTTTTTCATGATTCAACCTTAGATCGTACGTCTACGGGATCAGGCTATATTAAGGATCATAATTTAGCAGAAATTCGTACGTTAAAAATTGGTCCGAAGTTTAAAGACTTTGAAAAATACGAAGCCAGCTGGGACGATGAAAAAATTCCAACCTTAGCAGAAGTATTAGAATTATTTAAAGCACATGACCTGGAAGTTAACATTGAACTTAAAACCTATGAATTTATTTATCCAGGGATCGAAGAAAAGATGCTAGAAATTGTGAAAGCATCTGGGTATGACCCAAATAAAGTCATTTACTCAAGCTTTCATTTACCAACTATGATTCGCATCCAGCGATTAGATCCAACAGCAAAAGTCGCCTTTTTAACGAATTTTGACCTTCCAATTCCACAAGATTATTTGGAAACGTTAGATTGGGAAGGGATGCATCCAGGCAAGGACATTGTCTTAAAGAGTCCTAAATCGTGGGGACCAATTGCGGATAAAATTCGTATTTGGACGGTCAACGATCCAGAAGAAATGAAAACCTTGATTGACTTAGGGGTAGAGGCCATCATTACCGACTACCCTGAAGTTGCCGTCCGCTTAGTTAAATAATCGAATATTTTGATAAAGTACGATCATCGAAATTAAAATTTCGGGTCGTGCTTTTTCATTTGATCGGCGTTTTCATCAAAAAGTTTTGAAATTTGACGAAATTTAGCAGGTTTTTTTAATTTTTTTGCGTATATAAGGGTGGGCCCTTTTTTGGTGTCACAATTCATTCGAACGATGTAGAAAATAATCATAGACAAAAGGAGCTAAAACCATGTACAATGAAATCGCGCAAGAAACAAGAAAAATCATCTTACCAACTAACGATGTAGCTTTTAAAAAGACCTTTGCTTCACCACAATCAACATTAATCAGTATGGGATTCTTAAAAGATCTAGCAAACCACGATCCTTTAAGGGTGTTGAATATCAAATCATTAACGATTGAGACACCCTATAACTACCGGGACGTTAACCAGCTTGAAGCTGAATATGATAAAGGGACGTTATATACAGAGGTTGACTTTGCTTGTATGGATGAAAGTGGTGTTCGATTTGTGCTGGAAATGCAAATGCAGGAAGAGGTTTATTTAGAGGAGAGAATCGAGTATAATACAGGTGAAAAGTATGGGCAGCTCTATGCCAAAGATAAAACTTCAGATTCGAAATACTCTGAACTAAAACCAGTCATATCGATTGTTATTTTGGGTAAGAATTATTTTGAAGACGATGTTCCTATTCGCTATTTGCGTCCACACGATGTTCGTCATGATCTTTACAAGAAAAATTTAAACTTAGGCTTAGAAATATATATTGAACTCAAAAAAGATCCCTCTTATTTACCAAGAAATTTACAACTATGGTTTGAGTTTTTTAGAACGGGTTCTGTTTCAAAAGGGGCACCATCGTACTTGAAGGAGGCGGCGAAAATGATTGAAAAAACTGGCTTTACAAAAGAAGAACGCGCAGTAGCAAGTCGCATCGAGCGTGCACGAATGAAGCGCTGGTCTGAGGACGCTTTTCAGATAAAAAAAGGTGAAAAGCAAAAGGCAATCGAAATTGCAAGAAGCCTATTAGTTTCTGGGATGCCTATAGATGAGGTAGCTCAGCATTCAGGGTTAGATGCTTCAGCCATAGAGAACTTAATAACTGAATGAACCTTAAGTAGTGACATTTTGTCGCTATTTTTTTATGCCTTCCTAACGGTTGGATAATAGCTTCCTAACATTTGTATGTTATACTACTGCTAATGATAAACGAGGTGATTCGACATGGCGAGGATTTTAATTGCAGAAGATGAACAAGTAATCAGTACATTAATTCGGAAAAATTTAGAATTAGTTGGACATACATGTCGGACGGTTTTTGATGGCGATCAGGTGTTTGAAGCGTTGGAAACCGATGGTTTTGACTTGATCTTGCTCGATGTGATGATGCCGAAAAAAGATGGTTTTCAAGTCATGGAGAAGCTTGAAGCAGACGTTCCTGTTATTTTCTTAACGGCTCGTGGGAGCGTCGACGATCGCATTAAGGGGTTGAATTTAGGAGCAGATGATTATTTAGTGAAGCCTTTTGATATGTTAGAGTTGCAAGCTCGTGTTGAATCGGTGTTAAGACGGACTAAGAAACAGGATCATCAGTTCAAACTAGGTGAGGTAGAGGTCGATTTAGATAGCCGGCAAGTTTACCATAAGGGGAAAATCATTGATTTTACACCACAAGAATTCTTATTGATTGAGACGTTAATCAAAAATCGAAACATTGCTCTCTCTCGTGAGCGACTGCTAGAAGTAGCGTGGGGGTTTGATTACATGGGAGATACCCGTACCATTGACGTGCACATTCATGCTATTCGGAAAAAGCTAGGGTGGGAGAAGGTCATCAAGACGGTTTATAAACTGGGATATCGTTTGGAGGTGCCTAGATGAGGTTAAAGACGTTTTTCACCTCATATGTGTTGTTTTTGGTTATTTTACTAGGGGCCATTGGGACGATTTCTGGTTATTTGACCCATCGACAAATGGATCATTTACGTGAACAAAGTGCATTGGAATATGAGCGGATTTCTAATACCATCGAGCGGGAAATTAACGCCTTATACGAGCGGGGACAAGAACATTTGATCTCATCCTTAATTGAAAGTCATCAAGAGTTTCATGTGCAACATGGTGTTAGCGTTTATCTTTCACCTATTGATGAGGAGGATCATGGGCTTTCACAGCAATTTTTAGATGACCCTGCTCTTATCATCACCTCTTTTGGGCCGATAGATGGGTTGGATATTGGCAGGCGATACCATTTTACCATCCATCGGATGTTAGAGACAGATTATGAACGATACGTCGTAGATATTGACTTTGACGTGACCGATCAAATTGATGACCTACGAAGTACACAGCGAATGCTCCTCTACTTCTTTGTCGCTTTTTCCTTATTAGCAGCTGTTTTGTTATATCAATTTTTAGGTAAAATTTTTAAGCCATTAGAGGTCGTTACTCAAATGGCTAAGAAGATAGCCGATGGACAATATGAAGAACGGATTACCATAGAGGGCGAAAATGAGTTAGCAGTGATGGCACAGCATTTTAATCAGATGGCTGATGAAGTAGAGGGACGGATGAGCTGGCTGGAAGAGGAGGCACAGCGAAAGCAGCAGTTTATGGATAATCTAGCTCATGAGATCCGGACACCGTTAACGGCCATTTACGGTTATGCCCAATACATGGAAAGAGTAAAGTTAACGGAAGAAGACAAGATGGAATCCACCGCTTTGATCATCGCCGAGGCCAATCACATAAAAAAAATCACCAATTCCATGTTGAAGCTAGCCACCCTCAGGAACGATACGCTAATGAAGGAAGAAATCGTCATTGAATCCTTGTTTAGTCAAGTGAAGACAACCCTTGAAGCCTCCTTTAAAGGAAGCGACGCTCGGTTAACGATCCAGCCAGTAGAGGGAACGATCTTAGGACAGGAAGATTTGCTTAAAAGTTTACTGCTAAATTTGTGTACAAACGGGTTGAAAGCTTGCGAACGAGATGGAGAAGTGGTCTTAAGTGCGAAAAAGGAAGCAAATCGATTGATTTTATTCGTCACGGATAACGGGTGTGGAATGGACCAAGAAGAAGTTGCTAAAGTAACGGAGCCTTTTTATCAAGTAGATAAAGTTCGAAATCGAGCACGGGGAGGGATCGGTTTAGGGTTGACCCTTTGTCAAGAGATCGCTCGACTCCACGATGCTGAATTAGCCATTGAGTCCCAGCGAGGTGGAGGAACGACGGTTAGCGTTATTTTTACAACTTCCTAATAAGTAGCTAACAACTTATGAACATCGATGTGGTACCCTTTAGTTAAAGCAACACGGGTTAAAAGGAGATGACGATGATGGTAAAAGAAGAAACGATCAAACTGGTAGTAAAGACCCTTTTGTTAACGGGGATCTTCGCAGGGTTATTCATTGGTGCAAATATGGTGGTTTTCAGCGAAGCGGCACGCGCGCGAACGCCAGCTATGATGGAAGCAGAAGAGGTGGACGTCCAAGAAGCGGAAGAACACGAGGAGACGTTACATGACATCCACGATGGCTATTTGGGAGAGAATCGTTTGCTAACAGAGACAGCTGACGAGAATCACGGCAGAGAGTGGAGTTCGTTCAATGTGGATCGTCTGGTGCCAATGGAGGATCATTTCTTAACACGAGAAGAGGCTGAAGTGGTGGTAGCAGAGGTGTTATACGAGCAGTTAGGTTTAGAGGTTGACGCATCTGAATTTACGTTTGGGTTATTGGATCATCCAAGTCACCAAGTGGAAGCGATGTGGATAACGTCAACTCGTCATTACGATGAAAATGGTGAAGTTCACGACGTTGCCATTCATGCGGTTACGGGTGAGTTAATTAGATTTGAGTCTTTGGGAGTGGTTACCGAGTTTTTTGAAACCTACACTCACAATGGCATTGATTTTGTGGTCGAAGAATGGGGTAATCCAGCAGAAGGGCCAGAATACACTCGTTACATGCGAGATTATATGCTTAGTCGGGAAGAGATCGTTCTTCTCTCCGCTGACTTTATTTACGAAGAATTTGGTGTGACCATGGAGGGTTTACGCATGCAAGCGTCTCTTGGTTTTGGCACCGAAATGAGCCACGGTACTTGGAACATCCACATTATGCCGGTTGAATACGACGTAGATGAAGATGGATTGCAAACGACGCCTGCTCAATGGTTCTACTTGTTTATCAATGCGACCACGGGTGAGATTATTCATTATCAGGACTTTAGAGGGTTAGATCGCAATGACATCATTATTGGTGCACCAGAAGGTGTTTTTGAATAAGAGAATACGAGGCCTGCTGACGATTTAGTTGGCAGGTTTTTAATGGAAATCAGCTCTTGTTTATGGTATAATCATCGGAGATGTTTTTATGTTTTCCTACTAGGGGTAGGGGTGTAAAATGAGTACGATTTGCCGCCATTCATTTAGTGGTAGTTGGAGGAATGTTTAGTGTCCATGAGGTTTAGTACAGAAGAATTTGCTAAGTTAAAAGAGTTGTTATTAGTTTACGAATGGGGCTATCAAACGCTGTTTACTAAGTTGAAAATTATCCACGAAGATTTTAAAAATTTCCAACCTAATAATCCCATTGATCATATTAGGGGTCGTCTAAAAGCACCTGAAAGTATTGCGAGCAAGCTTTATCGTTTAGGGCTCGACATTACCGCTGAAAATGCGAAGAATCACATTCAGGACATCGCAGGAATTAGGATCATTTGTCCCTTTGCCCGAGACATTTATCATTTAATTGATTTGCTCCGTCAAGTGCCAGGATTAAAGATCGTTAAAGAAAAAGATTACGTGGGAACACCGAAGGATAGTGGCTATCGAAGCTATCACTTGATCATTGAAACGCCGATTTTTTACTCTGGAAAGACCGAACATGTAGTTGTGGAAGTTCAAATTCGGACGGAAGCCATGAATTTTTGGGCGACGTTAGAACACGAAGCGCGTTATAAATATCAAAACGAGATTCCAACACATTTAGGTGCTGAGTTGGTACAATGTGCTGAACAAATTGCTGAGCTGGATCATCGCATGTTTTTGATCCATGAAAATGTCCTTCTTGGACGGTCAGAGGAAGTTGTTGAAGAAATTTCAGAAGACGTTTAAGAATTTGTCGTTCACTTTTTAGTGGGTGACTTTTTTTTTCGACAGGAATTTTTTATGAGACGTGTTAAGATAACAGGGTAAGACGAGGAGGTGGGGAACCTTGTTGAAGTGGTTAATCGCAATTGTTTCCCTGTTTATTCTAGTGGGATGTGGAAATGGTCTGGAAAGGGAAGCGACAGAGCGTGCAAGAGAAGCCATGGCAGTAGGCGATTACGAAGGCGGTAGCTTGTTATTGCTTGCTGGCAGTGAGCAGCTTCATGAACAGAGTATTTATTTGCTTCGCATGTTAAATCATTACGATGAGGATAACCTATTTGAGATGTTTCTGGCGTGGCTAAGTTTAATGCGATTGGAAGCGGGTGAGGACTTTGTGAGAGAAGCAGCTCTCGGGGTGATGAGTGATGCAATGACTTCTGGATCTGATTAACCAACGATGGAAACGACACTTGATAGAAGGTGTCGTTTTTTTGTGAGGGCTAGTCAATCTAAAGGAATTCAGGTATGATAGATGCAGAACATTAGATGCCAAGATATGGTGTCTGCAAAATTATCCAGAAATTGCTGATTTCACGAAAATCTAGATAATATGGGGTTAAAGAGCGATAAATTTTAATTCTCATAAAAGTAACTTATCTAAAGGAGCCCACTCATGAAAATCATCATCTCGCCAGCGAAAAAAATGACCGATCAGGAGGATTTTTTTGAATGGGATCAGCTTCCTGTTTTTATGGATCAAGCGAATGAGATCAAAGATTATTTGAAGGAACTAACCTACGACGAAGTGAAGGCTCTTTGGCAATGCAACGATAAAATCGCTGGTTTGAATTATCAGCGACTTCAAAACATGGATCTTCATAAACGCTTGGTGCCGGCGTTGTTAGCATACGTTGGCCTTCAATATCAGTACATGGCGCCGCAAGTGTTTGACCTTGATCAGTGGGCCTATGTGAAAGACCATCTCGTGATTTTATCCGGCTTCTATGGTCTCTTGCGACCAACAGATGGCGTGGTCCCGTACCGATTGGAAATGGGGGCGAAGTTTGATCGGCCTCTTGCGGGAAGCAAAAATCTGTATCAGTATTGGGATCGTCGTATTTATGAGGAATTAACCTCAGGAGGGTCGACCATTATTAATTTGGCTTCAAAGGAATATAGCAAAGTCGTTGAGAAATATTTGGGGCCTAATGACCAGATGATGACGTGTGTGTTTGGGACAGAGGTAGAAGGTAGGGTAAAAGTTAAAGCGACGGAAGCGAAGATGGCGCGGGGAGAGATGGTGAGGTATCTGGCTGAACACAACGTTCAGGATCCGGAAATGATGAAGAGATTTTCGTCATTGAATTATCGCTTTAGTGAGAAGCATTCAAGCATAAATCGGTACGTATTTCTCAAAGGAAAGGGTTGCCAATGAGAAGGGCTTTGTGGTAAACTTTTACTGGTTTAAAATTTATAATAAGGTGGGAATTCACGATGAAGAAATTTTTATTAACAGCAACGACGCTACTGTTTGCGTTTGTTTTGCTTGCTTGTGGCGGAACGCAAACGGAGTTCGAGTTAGGTGAAACGTTTGAGTTTGACGGATTAGAGCTAACCGTTGCCGATAACATTGGCTTTGGTAGAGTAAATGACAGCTGGTCAGATTATCACGGTGAGTATTATTTCTATTTACCGATTACGATTACGAACATCAGCGATGACACACGCGGACTGAACATGTTCTCGTATTCTTTTTACGGTCCAGACGGAACGACGTTATCAGATTTAAGTGTGACTTTTATGGATGATAACGATGTGGCATGGGCGGGAGATCTACAACCAGAGGCGACGACCACAGCGTATATGCATTTTCTGTATGCAGGTGACGGTGAGTACATCATTGAATTTGAATATTTTACAGCAGATAACCTACAAGTCATCTTCGAGGTAGAATTTGATTTTGATGTGGTACCTGAGGTTCAAACGGAATTTTCGTTAGGAGAAATGTTTGAATTTGATGGGTTAGAAATTACCATTGGAGACAACTTCTCTTGGGGAGAAATCGATGACGATTGGTCAGATCATGATGGTGAAGCTTATTTCTATTTACCTGTGACGTTTACAAACGTTGGTGAAGAGTCCAACAGTTTAAGCAGCTGGGGCTTCACGGTGTTTGGACCAAACGGTGTGGCATTAGATGATATTGCTTGGGACATCGACGGCGATGATATTACCCGCGAGTCAGACGTTAGACCTGGGACGACGGTGAATGGTTACTTGCACATTTTATTTGATGGTAATGGCGAGTATTTAATCGAATTTGATACGTGGAACGAAGACGACATTCACATCGTTTTCACTGTGACAAGATAATAAGTTTTTGAAAGCATGGCTTCAGTCATGCTTTTGTAAGTTGACCGCTATACAAAGAACCTCTGAAATTTTTCAGAGGTTTTTTGATATTGATTTTCCGGTAACTAGCTCAAAATCGTGCTTCATCGGAAGAGGTTAAAACATGGTCATCACGAGGACAGCCAATGCATTCGAAAAGCTGTGGAATAAAATGGAGCTCCAAATGTTCCCGGTCTTTTCATATAGGCGACAACTTACAAAAGCTGACGGTACGTAAATTAAGGTGATCAACACGGTTAAAAGTGAAAAGCCATCCATGAACATCACCCACGTATGCAACAACCCAAAAGCTAGCGGCGCGGCGAGGTAAGCCAGAAATCGACTTTTTTGTCGGAGGCCTCCAAACAATAGTCCCGTAAAAAATAATTCTTCCCATAGGGGAGCTAAAACGATGGCCATGAATGCGATGAGCATCGGTGCTTGTGCGGCGACGGCTTCAACGGTTTCTTGATTGGTACCAAAGTTAAAGTCGCCATAAACCATCACGATCAAGAAGGTCACCAAGGCGCGCAATAGTAAAGTGACAACGTAACCGACAGGGATCGCCCATAATAAGGTAGGGGTCAATTTTCCTAATGTACGTAGCCCCTCTCCAAGTGGTCGTCTCAAAAGAAAAATATAAAAGCAGGTGGTGACGAGGATTAAGATGAACTGGAAAATGGGATTTAAGTTAGGACCTGGGAAAAAATTTTCGACGAGAGAAAAGACGAGGGGCGGTAAAAGAGTGAGGTGGATGGCGAGTAAGTAAAACAGGCCGATGGATAGTTGACGCTTTGTTATTTGTTGCATGTGATGACCTCCATGTGGGTATTAGCTATTCGGTTAGGTTCATTATACTTGTTTTGACCATCTAAATCGAGCAAGCTTGAGATATAGTTATTATACCTAATTTTAACTTAAAATGTAAAATAAGATGAAAGTTGGGAGAAAGAAAAATCAGCATCGTAACGTTTTTCATATCGTAATAGTGAATATTGAAAATGATTGTTTAATCGCCCATTTTCTATTCAAAAGCCAAAATAAAAGAGGTTACGCTATGAAGAAAACGCAGAAAAACATCACTATTTTTTTATCCATCCTATTAATAGGACACCTCTTTCAACTGCCAGTTGGTGCGGTAGAGACTGAGATTGAAAGTGTTGATTTGGATATTTACGAAGAAGATGCCGAAGATAGGGAATTAATTGAGAACGAAGAAACGTTTGAAGAGAACGAGGTGGAATTAGAAGAAGTTGATATTTTGGATGAAAAAGAAGAGACTGAAACATTAGAAATAGAAAATAACGCCTTAGGAATGGAGAGTGAAATCGAGAATAGAGAAATTGTAGGGGTTGACGATGAGCAGATCGAAGAGGTAGAGGGTATTCAATCTGGAACGCCTGGACTTGATGCGATTTTAGAACGGTGGGGAGAATTTTGGACGGGCGAATATGAAACCCATGAGAATGGAAGTGTCACCCTCTTCTTTTCAGCGAGTGATACCAACCAAGTTCCTCGTGCCGTGCGGAATCACCCAGAACGCTTTAATCTTCGACGCGTTCAAACAGGTGTAAATGTAGAAACTTCAACTGAATTCATCACCCATGGTAGTTTAGAAGCGGATGAGTTTCATGACCCTTTTGGCGCCCCAGTTGGGGTACCTTTCACGCGAACGGTTTATTCTTATGAATTTGATGGGAATAATCCTTTACCGGCGTCGTTGATCGGAGAGGAATACCAAGCTATTTATGAAGCGGGGGGCTACATTACCCGTATGGTGGACGGTGTTCCGATACGATTTAGTTTAGTTAATGCAGGTCATCATAGCTATTTAGATAGCTTAGTAGACCCTTCTAACAATGGAACAGCCAGCTGGAATTCAGCACCTGGCGATGGTGTCTACACTTTAAGTGGCTGGGTAGGTAGAACTGGAGCAGGTGGTAATGGTGGTGCCCATTTTAGAATAGCTGAAGGGCAATATGTGAACTTAGATGTGTTACAAAACGTTCCGATTGGAGATGAAATTCTCGTTTTCACCACCATTGAACGCTACAATCAGTGGGTCTTTAATCCAGCACATCGTGTGACACAAGAAACAGAAGATGGCCTCGTTTGGATGCGCCTAGTACGCGTACCTCCAGCAAGCGGTCCTGGACAGCAAAACAACCCGCGCTTTAATTGGCAAAAATTTGTTATTTCAAGTGATGTTGTTTTCAATGCTGTTACCTATTCATGGTCAACGGTGGAAGTCATCACAGAAACCCCTATCTATACTTATTTTTGGGAGAAAAGGGTGAGTGATGAAGACCCAACGATCCCAAGCGATCCAAGCGATCCAAGCGACCCAAGTGATCCAACGGAGCCGACTGATCCAACAGACCCAAGCGATCCAGAAACGACGGTACCAGAGACAACTGTCCCTGAAACCACAGTTCCAGAGACCACAACGCCAACGGATCCAAGTGATCCAACGGACCCAACGGATCCAAGTGACCCGACTGACCCAAGTGATCCAACGGACCCAACGGATCCAAGTGACCCGACTGATCCAACAGATCCAAGCGACCCAACGGATCCAACAGACCCAAGTGATCCAACGGAGCCGACTGACCCAAGTGACCCAACGGATCCAAGTGATCCAACGGACCCAACGATTCCAACGGATCCAAGCGACCCAACAGACCCAAGCGACCCAGCAGATCCAACCGATCCAAGTGATCCAACGGAGCCGACTGATCCAAGTGAGCCGACTGATCCAACAGACCCAAGCGATCCAGAAACGACGGTACCAGAGACAACTGTCCCTGAAACCACAGTTCCAGAGACCATAACGCCAACGGATCCAGAAGGTGGGGATGTGGAAAGGACGACCCCAGCAACGATTCCAACTACACCTACCCCAGAGACGCCATATCGATCAAACTTACCACAAACAGGTGTGGCGGCATCTGCAGCATTGCTAGGTGGTGCGATGGTAGCAATGGCAGGACTAGTTACAAAACTAAAAGGAAGGAGAGGCTAAGTGTATCAGATGTTTAAAATTTTAAAAGATGCCTTAAAGAAGTTTCAACTATGAAGCTCTGAATCTATGCTTAATACAATTTCCCCAGCTACTTGTCTACCTTTGCTAATAAGCCATTGCGAAAGTCGAATTTTTATACAAGAGCCTCGATTATTCCATGAATTTGTATAATCTTTATACAAACACCTCGGTTATTTGATGAATTTGTATAATTTCGCAATTACCTAATCTTTGCTATAACGCAGAGTGATACTAAAACCATAGTAAACGATGATGAACGTCATGCGATTACTATGGTTTTTAATAATTTCGAAAAAATCGAGCAACCCTCTGTTGCATGTGACAGGCTCCTTGTGGATACAATTAAACATAAGGTGATCTTAGAAGCTATAGTTGACCACCATAAGAAGGATTTTATTACTAATCTTAGCGTAGTAAAGAAAAGAGGAGAGTTGCGTCCTTAAGACTTGTCAGCTTGCTGACATTTAGTCGAACCAGTATAGGCAGTTAGAAAATTGGAAACTTTCCCTGTAATGTGCTATACTAGTCAAAATATATATTAGAAAGAAGGATGTGTATTAAATGGGATTTATTAGAGCATTTAAAGGGGCAATTGGTGGAACATTTGCCGATCAGTGGAAGGAGTTTATTTCACCACGACCAGGCGTACCAGCAACGGCTGCTCTTTTTGAAGGGGTAGCAAACGGTCAAAATGCAGGACGCGGAGCTAACCGGAAAGGTTCAGATAACATCATTACTAATGGTAGTAAAATTGTGGTACCAGAGGGGACTGCTCTAATTACCATGCAAGATGGTGCTATTACTGGTTTTATCGCTGAAGCCGGTGGTTATACTTATACGTCTGACGATCAAAACTCGAAGTCGATGTTTGCCGGTGATGGGATTTTATCATCGACGATTATGACGTCGTGGGAACGTTTTAAATTTGGCGGCATTCCAGGATCGCAGCAGACGGTCTTCTATGTGAATTTACGTGAAATTCCAAACAACCGCTTCGGTACTCAGTCTGAAATTTACTGGGACGATGCGTTCTTAGGAACCCAAGTAGGAGCGGTCGCACGTGGTACTTATACCATGAAAATCACCGATCCAATCTTATTTGTGAAACAGTTTGTACCGATGAAGTATTTAGTACCAGGTGCACCGATTTTTGATTTTGCTGACATGGATAACGACGCCGGTGCACAGCTCTTTAATGAGGTAGTTGGTAGTTTAGCAGGTGCATTTTCGCATTATACCAACGATCCTGAAAAAGGAAACCGCATGAGCCGCATTCAAGGTGATCAGATTGGCTTTGCTCAATCCTTATCGGCGACGGTAGAAGACGGTTTCCAATGGCAATCTGGCCGTGGACTTGAAATTGTAAAAGTCGCCATTGTTGCCATTGAATACGATGAAGACACAAAAGCTCTATTAACCGACGTGAAACGTGCCGATGCCTTAATGGGTGCCCGTGGAAACTCGCACATGCAACAAGCGGTCGCTCGCGGGATGGAAGCGGCAGGATCGAATCCAAACGGTGGCGGCATGGGGATGGCCTTTATGGGCATGGGCATGAACGCGGCTGGTGGCATGATGCAAGGGATGCAACAACCGGTTAACCAACAACCGCAAATGCAACAAGGGCAACAGCCAATGTTTGATCCACATACAGGACAACCATTACAACAACAGCAACCAATGTTTGACCCAATGACCGGTCAACCATTAAACCAACAACCACAACAGCCTGCCTTTGATCCGCATACGGGACAGCCACTTAACGGGCAACCGGCAGCGGCGCCAGAACAACCAGCAGCGGCACCAGCTGACGATCCAGTTGCACGCTTAAAGAAAATGAAGGAACTTTTGGATGCAGGTGTGATTTCTCAAGAAGAATTTGATGCTGCTAAGTCACAAGTGTTAGGTATTTAATCATGGATATGACCAATGAAACCATTGTCGACACCACCACCAACCTCGATGATGGCCAAAATAAATGTCAAGCTTGTGGTTCGACGGACATTGCTTTAAACGTTAATAACGGGATGTTGCGCTGTAATTTTTGTCGTCATGAACAAGCAGCAACGAACTTTGAGAAAAGCAAGACGAACGTCCGTGATTTAGAAGGAAAGACCATTGGATCAGGTGCGAGTTCCATGGCCGCTTCCACCGATGATATGTTAACCTTTAAATGTAGCAGTTGTGCTTCAGAAGTGGTCATTGATACGGCAGCGTCCCAACAAGCCCGTTGCCACTGGTGTCGAAACACCTTGTCAGTGAACCAGCAAATTCCAAACGGAGCGGTTCCAGATAAAATCTTACCTTTTAGTATCAAAAAAGACGATGCCACGAATAAAATCGATGAATTTGTTGGCAAACGTAAGTTTTTTGCTCATGGGAACTTTAAGCGTGATTTTAGGTTAGAAAACGTTATGGGTGTGTATTTGCCTTACATGATCATCGACGTCAATGCCAAGGCTGATTTTGAAGGAGAAGCCGATCAAGTGGTGCGAAGATATACGATGGGTGAAGGAGAGAACGCGCGTCGATACGAAGACGTCGATACGTACCGTGTTGATCGTCGGTTTGATTTACTCGTTGAGAACTTGACCGTGGAATCCAGTGCCGAAAAACTGGATCATCGCAGTTCCAACCGTACCAATAACATCGTTAATGCCATCAAGCCTTTTGATGCGGAGAACAGTGTGGCATGGAATGCCAACTACTTAACAGGCTATACGTCACAAAAACGTGATTTAGACGTTGGTGATTTGCAAGGTGTTGTCACCGAGCAATCCCGTGAAATTGGTACCGTTGGCATCCACGACACCTTAACCGGAAATGCCAGTGGTACGAAATGGCGTCGCCGTGACGTAGATTTTAAAGGAAAGCAATACCATGCGGCCTATATGCCGGTTTGGCTTTACAGCTACCAAATGGAAGACTCTAAAGATGCGGGTATGATTCATTACGTCGCCGTTAACGGACGAACAGGAAAAGCATCGGGAAGTGTGCCGCTAGATAAACGTAAATTACTCCTATACTCCCTATTAATTGCGGCAGCGACTTTCTTCTTAATCGGCCTTCCAGGCTTGATTTTCTACCTTGTGATGTTATCCAGGTACCGCAACTTCAATGCCCGCCACCACTACGAAACAGAAACCACGTCGAACGTGGAAAATATGCAACGATCAGAAACCTTGATTAGAAGCGTTAAAGCCATTGATCGAGGCCCGGTGGCGACCCCTCAAAATCAAAATCGAAACAACCGCAATCAAGCAGGCGCTGTTGCCGCCGCGGTAGCCGCAACCTCTACCAGAAGAGAAACTCCTGCGACTGGAAAGACGAAAGCTTCAGCGAGGAAGAGGGATTCGCAAAAAAACAAAGCAGCGACGCCAACCTCGTCTTCTAGCAGACTAGGTGCAGCCGCAGCAAATGCAGCAACTCGCACAGCGACTTCATCATCAAACGCTCAAAAGGCGAAGGCCTCAACCAGTACGCGCTCAGCATCGTCTACGTCATCTTCACGTACGGGTGGTGTTGCTCGAGCGGCAGCTCAAGCTAAAGCAACCAAAGCTGCTACCTCAACTAGCCGCTCATCGAGTGCTAGTCGTCCGTCGAGCACAAGCAGATCCAGTTCGTCAAGCACGAGCCGTACTTCCAGTAGATCCAGCTCAAGCTCAAGTTCAAGTAGACGACGGTAAAACCATAGACGCTTTTAGGAGGATTGCCAATGAACGATCCACAGGATTTAGAAAAAGTAACAGTAGAAGAAACCACGGATACCGGAACAACCATTGTAGATACCAGCTCCAATCTCGATGACGGTCAAACGAAGTGTGAGGCGTGTGGTTCAACGGACATCGCCTTAAACGTGGAAACGGGCATGCTTCGTTGTCATTTTTGTCGTCACGAGCAAGAAGGGGAGACCTTCGAGAAGGCCATTACCGACATCCGTAACTTAACCGGTCAAGTGATCGGTTCGGGAGCTGCTAATATTGAAGCGAGTACCGACGACGTCTTGACCTTCAAATGTAGCAGCTGTGCGGCAGAAGTGATCGTTGATACTAGCGAGTCGACTCAAGCCCGTTGTCACTGGTGTCGAAACACCTTGTCGGTAAATGAACAAATTCCGAACGGGGCTGTACCCGATAAAGTCCTGCCTTTTGGAACCAACAAAGAGGCGGCTGAAAAAGAGATCAAAAAATTTGTTAACAAACGCCAATTCTTTGCTCATCCAATCTTTAAAGAAGAGTTTACAGCCGACAACGTTATGGGGGTCTACCTGCCCTATATGGTCATCGACGCCAACGTGAAAGGCCAATTTTCTGGGGTTGGGGAAGTAGAGCTACGGCGTTGGACGGAAACCCGTACCGTGGGGTCAGGCGATAAAAAAAGAACGGTTGTGACCACCTACTACGATGCGGACCGCTATAGCATCGATCGCGGGTTCGATATGACCGTGGAAGGCTTGACCATCGAATCCAATTCAGAAAAACTACAACACGGTAGTGCAGATAAAACCAACAACGTGGTCAATGCCATTAAACCCTTTGAAATGGATAAAGCCATGAAATGGGATGCCAACTACATGACGGGCTACACGGCGGAGAAGCGGGATACCAATGTGGACGACCTCCAGGATTTGGTAGACGTTAAAATTACCGATATTGCTCGCCATAACATCCGTGACAGCATTAGACAATACGACCGTGGTGTGAAATGGCAGTCGGAAAACTTAGACGTGATTGGTAAACAATGGAAAGCTGCCTATCTTCCGATCTGGCTTTACTCTTATCAACATGTGAATAAAAGCATCCACTACGTGGCAGTCAATGGCCAGACGTTGAGAACCATGGGAAGTGTTCCCATTCATGGGCAGAAATTATTCCTCTTCTCCTTGCTAATCGGTGTGATCGTCGCCATTCTAGGTGCCATTGCTGGGGCAGCCATCTTTGAAGACATCGATCCGCTGATTGCAGGATTGGTTAGCTTCTTCCTTGGAGCCATTGGTTATTACGCGATGGTTTATTCTAAATACCGTAACAAAGGCGCCCGTTACGCACACGAACGAGACGCCAAAGCCCATGTCCATAACATGCGGTCGACGGATAACATCGTAAGAAAAATTCGCCGGACAACTAAACCAAGTATGGGTGGCGACAACAGCCACGCCGTTAACTACAAAGGTGGAAGTTAAGGGAGCTATGTATTTGAAAGCTGTCGATTGATATCGACGGCTTTTTTTGATGCTGATAGCTTCTTGCCGATAAGTGGGGAATTTAGCAGTGTGTGATAAAAATAGCTCTTAAATGTAATGAAAACGCCTCTCATTTGGAGAAAGCGTTTTTATATTTGTCATTTTAGCAGGGTTTTTGAACTTTTTTGCGTATATAAGGGTGGACAAGAAATTTGCAATGAGATACAATTGTAGAAAAAAATCTATGATATAGAAAGGAACGATGTAAAATGAACAAAGAAACAGAGTACGAAACCGCCCCTCCACCAAAACTAGAAGTCCGGGAGTCGGCAGAGGAATACGTGGCAGACCAGCTATTCACTTACGAAGACTATTGTAGCTGGGGTGGGGTTGATCGATGGGAACTCATTGATGGTCGAGCAATCAAAATGGAGGCGCCGAATCGGTATCATCAAGAGATAAGTATGGGGCTGTCTGTCCGTCTCTATCTTTTTCTTGAACATAAATCGTGCAAAGTCTATCACGCCCCCTTTGACGTTCGCTTAAACGTAGGCGAGGGTAAAGATACGGTGGTCCAACCAGATCTCGTGGTTTTTTGTGATCACACAAAGCTAGATTACAAAGGGGCGAAGGGAGCACCTGATTTCCTGATTGAAATTCTCTCGCCGTCTACTGCTACGAGAGATCGTACTATAAAACTACAGAAGTACGAACAATATGGCGTGAAAGAGGTCTGGATCGTCGACCCTTTGTATCAGGCGGTCACCGTGTACGTATTGAATGAAAGAGGGAAGTACACCTATAAGGTCTATCAAAATGATGATTCAATTACATCGCTGGTTCTCACAGACTTTACCATTGGTTTAGAAGCGATATTTGTAGAATAAGGAGTTGAATGATATGAAAAAACTCCCTATAACCCTCGAAAACAGGGGATGTAGGGAGAGAATTATCCATTGCCCTCTGAAAAAGACTACTTTTGGATATTAAAATATCCATTACCCCCCGAAAAGAGGCACCTCTGTGTAAAAATTATCCCTCAACTCCCTTGAAACTAACTGCACAGGGATAAAAATTATCCCGAACTCATTCAAATAAAGTACTTTAGGGATAAAATTATCCATGGACAGTTAAAACAAGGCAATTATCCCTGATATAGGTTTACCAACAAAAAAAGTCACCGCCCTAAGCGATGACTCCTCTCAAACCTAATCTTCTTCAATTTCAACTGGTCGCTCGATGATCTGATCAACCAACCCGTAAGCAACGGCTTCTTCCGCTGATAAGAAATTATCGCGCTCCGTGTCTTGCTTGATCTTTTTTACGGTTTGTCCAGTCTTCTCCGCTAAAATGCGGTTCATCTTGTCGCGGGTTTTCAAAATGTGCTCGGCCACAATGGCGATGTCTGATGCTTGACCCTTAGCACCACCGAGGGGTTGATGAATCATCACTTCACTATTTGGCAACACAAACCGTTTACCAGGCTCGCCCGCTGCCAATAAGAAAGCTCCCATGGAAGCCGCAATCCCAATCCCAATGGTGGACACATCCGGCTTAATGTAATTCATCGTATCGAACATGGCCATCCCAGCTGAAATGGATCCACCCGGTGAATTAATATACAGATGAATGTCCTTATCTGGATCTTCCGCCGCTAAAAATAACAACTGCGCCACCACAATGTTGGCGGTATGATCATCAATCGGTCCACTTAACATAATGATGCGATCCTTTAACAAGCGAGAATAAATATCGTAAGCACGTTCGCCACCTGATGTCTTTTCAATAACCGTCGGAACTAAATAACTCATAAAAAAACCTCCGTTCATGGTGAGCTTATTTTATCATACCTAAAACCGATAAGCAAACGAAACGGTGGCAACTTTCATAAGAAGTTTTGTCACAATTAAGCAGGCCCTGTCACACCCTTATACAAAAACGTTACCTCATGAGCCAAAAACCCACTCTTCTCATAAAACTCAGCCAGAGGCAACACGTTGGTACGAGCCGTCAGACCAGCTAACTCATAATTCTGCCCATACTCCTCTAAAAACCCTAAAACCTTTGTGGCGACCCCCTGATTCTGAAACTCTTCCTTAATAATCAGCTCATCTACCTGTAAATAATCCTTATCAAACCACGTGCGAAGATGACAAAACGCAAAGCCAGCTAACTCTTTCTTATGAAGGACCAACAGCCCGACAAAACGTGGCTTAAAAATAATTTCCTGCAAATACAACAAAGCTTTGTGTTGATCAAAACTGCAGCCGTAATCGGGGTGGTTGTACTGGGACATAAAAAGCTTCCCACAATCCTGCAAATAATTCTCATCGTAGTAAATAATTTTCATCGTCCGTCACCCCTATATTAATATAAAAAGTATATGCAGTACCACACAAATAAATGCCGAATAAGTGCCTCTCCTTTTTGCAATTCTCTCAATGAAAATAGTCTTGAAACGTCTAGTAATGTTTCTGATCTACCGCGCTGTCGCTTGCTGCACTGCTTTTCACTGTTCAGAACCTACGACCTAGAACCTAAACAGCAAAAAGCAGTCTTTAAGTCTAAAGTAGAGTCGTAGCTTTATGACGCTCCTTCATTGATTTAATGCGAAAATTGTAGTATCATGGAGGTAAGCAAAAATGGCAAAAGAAAGGAATTTTTAACATGGCTAAAACAAAAGCAGCAGACGTAAAATTAACAGAACGTATTACCGACGAATCAGGGCGTAAGAAGGCATTAGAAGCCGCCTTAAAGCAAATTGAAAAAGACTTTGGAAAAGGGTCCGTGATGAAGCTTGGTGAAAAAGCGGACATTCAAATTGAAGTGACGCCAACGGGCTCTTTATTATTAGACGCAGCCCTTGGTGTGGGTGGTTATCCACGAGGACGGATCATTGAAATTTACGGACCGGAATCTTCCGGTAAAACGACGGTGACTTTACATGCCATCGCTGAAGTACAAAAAGCAGGCGGCGTCGCGGCTTTCATCGATGCGGAGCACGCTTTGGATCCAGTGTACGCTAAAAAACTTGGCGTTGATACCGACGAATTACTGATCTCACAACCGGATAACGGTGAGCAGGCTCTTGAAATTGCGGACGCTTTGGTACGCAGTGGCGGGATCGATCTCCTCGTTGTGGACTCGGTTGCGGCCTTGGTACCAAAATCAGAAATTGAAGGTAGCATGGGCGACTCCAGTGTGGGACTTCACGCCCGCTTAATGTCGCAGGCCATGCGAAAGCTGGCCGGTCAATTGAACTCAACAAAAACCGTCGCCATCTTTATTAACCAGATTCGTGAAAAAATCGGCGTCATGTACGGGTCGCCAGAAACCACGACGGGTGGTCGCGCCTTGAAATTCTACTCAACGATTCGTCTTGACATCCGTAAAACGAGCAACAAAATCAAAGAAGGGACGGAGCACGTCGGAAACGAAACGAAAATCAAAGTCGTTAAAAATAAGGTGGCACCGCCATTTAAAGAAGTCTTTGTTGACCTGATTTTCGGTGAAGGGATTTCTCGCTTCGGCGAATTGGTTTCCCTCGGTACGGAATACGACATCATCGGTAAAGGCGGCTCTTGGTACTCCTACAACGGCGAGAAAATTGGTCAAGGAAAAGAAGCAGCTAAAAAATTCCTTGTCGACAACCCTGAAATCGCCGATGAAATCACAGAAAAAGTACGCCTCGCCCTAACGACTGGAGAAGTCGGCGACGCAGCAAATATGGAATCAGAAGAAGAGTAAAGGTGTGATCATCCACACCTTTTTTACCGAGCGACGTAAACTATTTTAGATCTTGCATACAATAACGACGAAAACATTAAAACAGGTGATGAATATGAAAAAAGTAAGAAAAGCCATCATACCAGCCGCCGGCATGGGAACTAGATTTCTACCTGCTACCAAGGCCATGGCTAAGGAAATGCTGCCCATCGTTGACAAACCGACGATTCAGTACATCGTGGAAGAAGCGGTCGCCTCAGGGATTGAAGACATCATCATCGTAACGGGAAAAGGAAAGAGGTCCATCGAAGACCACTTTGATCATGCCTTTGAACTGGAAGCCAACTTGGAAAAAGCCGGCAAATTCGAGCTCCTAGAAAAAGTCAACCTACCGACCAACTTAGTGGACATCCATTACATCCGTCAAAAAGAACCAAAAGGATTGGGACATGCCGTTTGGGCAGCCCGTAACTTCATTGGTGACGAACCTTTTGCCGTTCTTTTAGGTGACGACATCGTTGACCACCCAGAAGGAGATCCAGGTTTGAAGCAATTGATGGATCAATACGAAGAAACCTACTCCTCTGTGATCGGGGTTCAACCCGTCAACGAAGACCAAACCCACCGTTATGGCATCATTGACCCTTTGGAACAAACGGGTCGTCGTTACCAAGTAAGAAATTTTGTCGAAAAACCAAAGCCGGGTACCGCACCGTCTAACCTGGCCATTATGGGACGCTATGTCCTAAACCCAGAAATTTTCAAATTCCTAGACGAGCAGGAAGTCGGAGCCGGTGGCGAAATTCAACTGACCGACGCCATCTCCAAACTAAACGAGATTCAACGCGTCTTCGCTTACGATTTTGAAGGAACCCGCTACGACGTCGGTGAAAAACTCGGCTTTATCCAGACCACCATCGAATTCGGCTTGCGAAACGAAGCCATCAAAGACGAACTCCTTGCTTACCTTAAAGAAGTCGTGGATTGCGAATGCGATGAAGCGTAAGGGGGAAATAAAATGAACGTTTTAATTACAGGCGGCACCGGCTATATTGGTAGCCACACTGCTGTCGAACTTATCGAATCAGGACATAACGTGGTGATCCTAGACAACCTTTCTAACAGCGAGATCGCTGTTCTTGACCGAATTAAAGACATAACTGGAACCCGTCCGACCTTTTACGAAGCCGATCTAATGGATCTAAATGTTACGGAAGCCATTTTCGACAGCCATGCCTTCGATGCGGTCATCCACTTTGCTGCCTTAAAAGCCGTCGGTGAATCCGTGGAGAAGCCATTGGCTTATTACCGCAATAACCTGATTGGAACCTTGAATCTTCTGCAGGTGATGAAAAACCACAACGTCAACCAATTCGTCTTCTCCTCTTCTGCCACCGTCTATGGGAATCCAGCCACCAACCCGATTTTTGAAGACTTTCCTCTACGGACGACCAACCCTTATGGAGCAACAAAGTTGATGATTGAAGACGCCCTGCGTGACATGCATCACACCGATCCCAATTTCCACATGGCGATCCTACGCTACTTCAACCCGGTCGGCGCCCATCAAAGTGGGCTGATCGGTGAAGCACCAAATGGCATCCCTAACAACCTGATGCCCTACATTACCAAAGTGGCTACTGGCGAACTAGCCCAGCTCAACGTCTTCGGATCCGACTACGATACGCCTGACGGAACTGGCGTCCGCGACTACATTCATGTGGTTGACCTAGCGAAAGGCCATCTGAAGGCGCTGGAAAAACTACAGAACGAACCAGGATTGGTGACCTACAACCTAGGGACGGGTATTGGATATAGTGTGCTAGATCTAGTTAAAACCTTCGAAGCGACCACCGGCATCAAAATTCCCTATAAACTCACAGGCCGTCGCCCTGGCGACATCGCCACCTGCTACGCCAACCCAGACAAAGCACGCACAGAACTAGGGTGGATTGCTGAGTACGGCATTGCTGAGATGTGCCGCGACGCCTGGAACTGGGAATCACGAGATACAGATTAATTTACGATCCAAAGAAGCTTGCCGGATAGGCAGGTTTCTTTTTTAATGCAATAGTTGATTATATTCTACATATCTGTTAAAATGGAAATTAGCATAATATACAGGAATTTGGCAAATTTTGTAGAATATAATATGTAAATTGTGTAAAAAATGTGTAAATTGCGAAATTTGGTAATTTTTAGCAGGGTTTCTGGATCTGTTTTGCGTATATAAAGGTAGGGGAACTTTATACCAAAGCAGGAGACGCAAAATGAAAGAAACAATAGAAGGACTAGAGCAAGCCATCAATTGGGATGAGATTACGATTACAGACCCCTATTTGTTTGCATCGGTTATGTTAAATGAGAAACTATGTAAGCATGTGTTAGAAATCTTACTAGGGAAAGAAAAGGTATCTTGTATTGAGTACCTTGAAATGGAAAAGACCATCAATGCTGGTTATAAAACAAAAGGTGTTAGACTAGACATTTATGTGAAAGATGAGCAAGGGGTTACCTACAACGTAGAACTTCAAATGGAGGATACAAAAGAATTGCAGAAGAGAACTCGTGTTTATCAAGTAGCTATTGATTCTGGAATGTTGAAAAAAGGCCAACGTTATAAAGAAATTAAAGATAGCTATATCATCTTTATTAGTCCAAAAGATATTTTCCAACAAGGACATCATCGCTACGATTTTGAAAATACTTGTCAACAGGTAGAAGGACTGAAACTTGACGATGGTGCATATAAAGTTTTCTTTAATACGAAAGGTACTAAAGGGATAATTAGCAAAGAGTTAAAGGCATTTTTAGATTACATAGAAGGGATACCAAGTGATGATCCGTTCATACAAGAACTAGCAGTAGAAATAGAACGTATTAAAGAAAGTGAAGAATGGAGGAAGATGTATATGACACAATGGTTAAGAGAGCAGGATAAAATTGATGAAGGCATTGAGATTGGCAAGCTTGAGATTGCAAAAAAGTTAGCTAGTAGAGGGATGCCAACTGAAGAAATTATGGAAATAACGCAACTCCCTTTAGAGGATATCACACTAGCTGTGTAAGCAGAGTTTTCAGTTAAAATAGAAGTGTTGAAACTTGTCTGGTCAGTTAAAAATGGGGGATGATTATACAAAAACAAAAGCTTCGATTTCACTAATTGTTACTAATTTCAGGCTCTTTAATGATTCTGAAGATTATTACGAGTATGTAACCTATCTACGAAAGAACGGTGAAGTATTTACAGACGTACAGCAATACCATATAATTGACTTAACAAAAATTCCTAAAACTTTAACAGAAGATCATCATGTTTGGGGAGCTTTATTTAAAGCGAAAACGGACGAGGAGTTGAAGGATATCATGTCAGTATCAGAGGAAATGAAGCAGGCCGGAGAAAAACTGATGGAACTTAGTGCAGACGAACTAGCCCGTGAGTATGCCAGAGCCAGGGAAGAATCTCAATGGGCTTTGCATTTTACTATGGAAGGTTATAAGGAAATGGGATTAAAAGAAGGCCGTAATGAAAAGGCACTGGAAATGGCAAAGAGTTTGTTAAAGTCAGGCATGTCAGAAAAGGAAGTAGCGAAGCATTCAAACTTATCTGTTGATGCTATAAAAAGTATTGCGTAGTTTTTTGGAAGTTGGCATCATAGGAAAAAAGAGCAAAAAAATACGACTCTAAATCAAAGATTTAGAATCGCACTTTAGAGACATGTGGGAGGCATGTCTCTTTTAGAAGGCCATTTTAGCAGAATTCGACAAATATTGCAACTAGTTTAGGCAAAATTAATAAAATAAACGCCGTATCGGAACAAGAGGAAAGGTCATAGGTTAATGAGAGTAGAGTAAAGCTGCTTTACTTTTTGTACTTTAGGGTGACTATTGCGGGCTTCCATGGAGGAGATGGCTAAAGCACTGTAAGTGACGATGAGACAGGCAAGAATGACAATAGCAATAGAGACTATTTGAAGCGTATCTTCTTAAGCTTTGTTTATGAAGTTAGTGAATTAAAAGGTATAATGTTCCAAAATAAAGGATCAGCAATCATAGTACAGTATTGATTTTTGGGTTGGGAAGCTGGAGAAAAGAGCATAAATTAACTTAGTGAAAGCAAGACTAATCTTGTTCTTCCTCATCAGAGAGAAATTCGTTAGACGTTTCAAAGGAAAAGTACTTGGAAGGCGGGAGGGAGGTTTGATGGTTCCTCTGATAGCCGTGATCGTCTTCTGGACTAGAAATGATTAGAGCGCTGTAAGTGACAACGATGGATACGGTAACGATAAGACCGATGACTAGTGTGGCGAACATATAAAAATCCCCTTTTTTGAATGGTTGTGTGTAGGATTTAGTATATGTGAATTGTGATTAAATTATTCGATGATCTGACAAAATAAACACCCCTAAGGGGTATAATCCAGATGAAATCTTCTTTTTCCTTCGGATAAGTGTTGAAAAATGTCCTTTAAGCGTTGTATTTATCGAAAAAACACGGTATAATAGGTCGTCAATTGTGTGGAAAATGTAGAGTGTAGATTTTAGTCGAGGGATGAGTGGGTATGGAATTCGAATTTAAGGAAAAAATATTCTACGATGTCGTAACAGAATTAGTGGGTCGAGTGATGTCATTGATCTCACTCATTTTTGCCTTGCCTTTCATCGTTTTGATTGTCATTGCGATTAAATTGGAAGATGGAGGAACTGTTTTGTATAGTCAAACACGGCTAGGGAAAAATGGTAATGTGTTTACCATTTATAAGTTTCGTTCCATGAGAATGGATGCAGAGGTAGGAGGAGCACAATGGGCGGAGGCCGGGGACGATCGAATAACAAGGGTGGGGCACTTTATTCGCAAGACTAGGTTGGATGAAATTCCGCAGTTGTATAATATTATGGCAGGGCACATGAAGTTGATTGGACCGAGACCGGAAAGACCAGAGCTTGCTGAGGAGTTTTATGAGGAATTGCCTGAGTTTAGGAAT
>Ga0131853_10001180_pt1 | contig 47275 bp, 24 predicted proteins | sample TergutLab28metaG_FD_92764 | JGI IMG/M metagenome (GOLD analysis project Ga0131853, IMG submission 92764) | Labiotermes labralis P1 segment gut microbial communities from Petit-Saut dam, French Guiana - Lab288 P1 (version 2) (version 2) | ecosystem: Host-associated > Arthropoda: Insects >... | reverse complement strand
TTTGCATATTGAATTTGAAAAATTCAAACAATGCCCATTGTGAGAGGCATGTAAAAATTTTCTATGAAAATTTTTGGCGGCGTTTTGCGCCGCGGCGAAATAGCTTTGCTATTTCGACAACACACGCTCATTATAACACGCAGTTTGTGTTATTACGGCAGAGTAGTCCGGTCAATCATCCTACTCGTTTGCAAATAGTAGTATTTTTGGCATAGCAAAATTATTGAAAATTTTTTAAAAAAGTTGTTGACAAACACTATATTGTGTGATACACTATATTCTGTGAATTGCAATAATTTGTTAAAATAGAGTGAATTTGTGTGGAAAATTTGATGAAACTCAAAAAATCACCTAACGTAACCTATTGCTCACGACGTAAGGTAATGCTGTAAAATCAGTATGAAATCAAAAAAGGAGGCATAATATTATGCAAAAAGTATTTAAAAAAGTAACAGCCGTATTTCTAGCGGCGGCAATGGCGCTTACTCCCGTTCTTGTAGGCGCAAACACAACAACCGAAATGTTTGAGGAAACCAGAGAAGTGGCAATCGCAACAGCCGCCGAATTAATGGAAGCGTTACCCATAGCGGGCATGACAATAGCCGTGGTGGATATCGACAGCGGCTGGACTTTTCTTCAAGGTTTTGGCTACGCCGATGTTGCCAACCAAGTGCCTGTGGACGAGCATACATTATTCAACATAGGCTCGACCGCTAAAATATTTACAACAATAGCGATATTGCAGCTTGTTGAAGCCGGCATATTAGACTTAGACGAGCCGATTGTAACTTATCTTCCCGAATTCAGCATGTTGCCGCATCCTGTTTATGGCGGAGATTACAGAAATATCACCACTCGAATGTTGATAACTCACACGTCAGGCGCGCATGAATTTTCAGGAGATGGATTCGCTACACCATACGGACACGATAGAGACTTGATGAACAGACTTTTGCCTACACTTTCTAATCTGCATATGCAAAACGAGGAAATGAATCGAATGACCTACAATAACACAGCATATGCGTTGTTGGGCATACTTGTGGCACGACTTACAGGCAGCGAAAATTATTTCGAAGGATTTGTAAGATATACCCAAGATAACATATTCATTCCCGCCTATATGGCTTCAAGCAGTTTTGTAATCAACCGATACAACAGACCGTATGTTGCGCTTCCCTACGACGACGCAACAACGCCGAGCGAATGGATTCTTTATGTAGGCCCGACGTCTGCGGGCGGCATGGTTTCAAACGCATATGATATGGCGCAATGGATGCGTATCATGCTAAGCGGCGGCGGAGACCTCCTTTCTTCCGAGTCCGTGCAATCAATGGTTGACGTTCAAGATTTAGGTATTCAATATCCGACGTTCGGACCGGGAAATATGCAAATGGGGCTTGGACTTATGAGCTTACCTCGTCCGGGCGGCTTTGTTACTACCGGGCACGCCGGCGGATTGCAACATGTAACCGAAATGTTTTTAGATTTCGACAACGGAATCGGCGTTTTTGTATCAAGCAACAGCACTCCCGCGGTGGCGGCAGTAACGCATCTTGCTTTAGAGGTTTTAAGCGCCGCTGTATACGAAAAAACGGGCGCGCCAATTCCGCCGACGGTTGATTTGGACGATAGAAACCGATTTGTTGCGCAAGATTTACAGGAATTGACGGGCTGGTATACTTTAGCGGGCGAATTGGTGTTAAACGACGACGGAATATTAGTATTCCCTAACCTTCCGGGTATGCCTCTTACGCTTACTCCAATGGGCGAAGGCAGATTCGCGACAGAAATAGGCGTGGAAGTTCATTTTGAATATATCGGCGGAATTATGTTCGTATTCCTTGCCGGAGAAATGATTGGCGAAAGAATTGAAGTTTCTCCCGCGACTGCTGACTTTGAAAGATGGATCGGCACATATTTCGTTCTCGACGCGGACGGAAATCCACTAATAACACCGCTTACAGAACCAATGACCTTAGGTATAAACGAAAATGGTTTTGCTTATATGCGCCAAGGCGGTTTGATGCATTTGATGGATAGAGTCGACGACTATACATACCATTTCCCGGGCAGACATAGAATGTTTGGCTCTGTCGCTCGGTTTAGCATGGACGGCGATGTTGCAACTTTAAGATATAGCGACTGGACGTTTGTGAGAATGGATGTGCCTGTTGGGGGATTGCGATTTGTAATCGGCGATATCGAATATAGCTATGAGGGTAACCTTTATGAAATGGAAAGCGCACCTTTTATCGACCCGGAATATTACCGAACAATGGTGCCTTTGCGCCTTATCGCTGAAATTTTCGGCGCGGAAGTTGAGTGGATTGAAGAAACTCGCACCGTAACGATTTCGCTTGGCGATGTAAGCTTGGAGTTATCGGCAGACGAGCCGTTGCCGAACGAAATGGGCGTTCCGCACAATATCGAAGGGCGAATATTCGTTCCGATAAGATATATCGCTTATGCCTTGAACGTTAATGTTCGTTGGGACGGCGCGAATCAAGCAGTTTATGTTTTTTAAGTAATCGGATTTATTGTTGCATTGAGGTAAATCGAAAAAACAAAACCCCCGCTAATCGTAAAAAGTTAGCGGGGGTTTTAATAGAAAAATTATTATAAAAAGCGAGGATTTCGAAAAATCCTCGCTTTTTTATTTTATATATATCTATTCCGGCACAACTATCTTGCCTGTAATAATACCATTTTCATCTATCGAAACTCTGATTGCATAAACAAAATGCCAGTCCTCGCCTTCGGCCTCGCCGCCGCCGATAATAACCGATTGCGGTAATCCATTGTCCTCGAAAAGCCCGTCAAATGCGGATAACTTGCTTCCGGTTGCGATGTTCTCTAACTCATAGGCAAATTCAAGAAATCCGTTTGCGTTTACCGATAATTCTCGAATTGAAGACTCAATCGGAACGGCTCTATCCCAATCAGTAGTGCTCCACAAATCGTCAGTTTCGCCAACATCCTTCGATGGCGACATTAGATTTTCCAAAAATTGTTGCGCTCGCTCTTGGTTTGCAAGAGATTCGTCGAATGGAATCTCGAAAATAACATTTGCACCATCAAAATTCGGATTAGCGGTGATTTCTCCTGTTTGTTCGTTGAAATCGAACGCGTCTATAAGAGTCCCCATTGAAAATCCGCCCGAATTTACAGCTAAATATATACCTTTGTCCGCAAACATTGTTATATTTGTAAAGTCAAATATGATGTACTTCACGCCGTCAATCACGCTTGTAATGCTGCCGCCGTCCAACGTAAACGCATTAACCTGTAAAATTTCCTGCCCTCTTATGAGCGGCGAAACCATAAACGGAACGAATTCACCTTCATTAGGTAAAATCATCGGGCTTTCGTCTGCATTTTGTATCGCAAGTATAGCATAAGTACGGTCACTACGTATTTCTCCGGTTCTGTCGTAAATCGGATGGTTGTTAATATCTTCTCCCGACACAACGGCGAGCAACGTAAAGATGTAATCGCCGGATGTGACTGATTGGTTGATATTGATGGCGCTTTCGCTTTCAAACGCCGCGCTTAATGTAGCGTTGCCGAATCGGTCGGCGACTTCACCGGCGGTTAGCAGTTGCACCGTCGCAAATACGGTCGCCGCAATAAGTATTACTGCAATCGCCGCCGCGGCAATCATTCGCAATGGTCGTTTAATAGTAGTTTTTTTCAAATTTGATTCCTCCATATAATTGATTTTTTCCATCGAACGAGCCTTAATATTGGTAAGGCTTTCCCCGGAAAAAGCAGGCGTGTAAGTTAATAATTCGTTAATCTGTTCTTTCGACAAATTTGAGATTAAGTCTTTTTTTGACATAACGCAAATCCTCCTTTTCCCTCTAATTTTTCACGCAACTTTAATTTGCTTTGATACAGTCGATTTTCCACCTCTTTCACAGGTAGGGAAGTGATTTTGGCGATATTTGCAGGTTTTTCTTCAAAAAAATATCGGCGTATAACAATTTCTTTGTTCGGCTCTGTCAGCGATTCGATTGCGGTGTAAAGTTCTTGGCACATTTCTTTGTCTACAATATAATCAAGCAAATCGTCGTCGGTTGATCGAATAGCTTCATCAAGCTCGACGATTTTAGATTTGGATAGCTTTCTGTAAGTGTCAAGCGACTTGCTTCTTGCAATAACCGCTAAAAATGTTTTCAATGAGCCTTTTTTATGGTTGAAGGATTCAGGATTTTTCCAAACCTGAACATATACATCGCTGATACATTCTTCTATATCTTGAGTCGTTCCGACGTTGCCTAAAATTCCGCCAACGATCACCCAAAGGAGTTTGCTGTAAGTATCAATCATATACAAAAAAGCGTCCGGATCTTGATTTTGAAGTTTTTGAACCAACTCGTTATCATTCAAAGAAATCACCTCCCGATTTTTTTACTAAGCGCTTATAACGGAATAAGTTGAAAAGGTTTTGACTGTAAAAACTTTTTCTTTCCTCTGCCCGTTTCAACACGAATTCTGTGTTATACTTTACTATACGAGGATATTTGTAGAAACACTTACTTTAGTTTGAAATAATTATAGCACGGTTGTGTATTTAAGGCAATATTTCTGATATAATCCATATAGTTGAAAATTTTTTTTGATTTTTCCCAATAATTTGACACTCTCAATTGTATTACTAGTGAAAGGAGGTTGCAGTTGATGATAAAAACTTCGCTTGTGCACGGCGAAGCTCAACCATCACATATCGGATATTCCTCAACTTTTGAGGAAGTTTATGAACGACAATCCTTTATGGTGTATCGAGTTTGCTTCTCTTATATGAAGAATGTAGCAGACTCAGAAGATATGGTGGCAGATGTATTCGCAAAGCTGATAGAAACTAATAAAACATTTCAAAATGTCGAACACGAAAAAGCTTGGCTCTTGCGGATAGCAATCAATAAATGTAGAAATCATTTCAAACATTGGTGGCGAAGTCGTGCGGATATTGATGATTACGAAAACTTGGAAACTGTAAACCCATTCCAAGAAAGCGAACTATCACAAGCTATCTTGGATTTGCCCGAACGCTTTAAGGCGGTTATTTATCTTTACTATTACGAGGGATATTCAACTGCCGAAGTTGCAGGGATACTCAAAAAACCGCAATCTACTATTTTATACCATATGCGGGAAGCAAGAAAATTTTTGAAGGGGGTGTTGGAAAATGAAGAACGACAAAATAGTTAATGCTTATGATAAATTTCAGTTGAGTGAAGTCTCAAACAGACGTATTCTTGAAAAAATCAAACAAAAGCAACAACGCAATAAAAAACGTCCAGTTTTCCGCACTGCTATCTCACTCGCAACAACGGCTGCGGTGTTGATGTTCGCATTATTCGGGGTTAGGTTTTTTACTCCCGACTCGAACAACTTCTTCGCCCTCCAAGCCTATGCAATGGAAGTTCGGGAGGACGGAACGATTGAATTGCGTATGCTTGAATATGCGAATTTCAATTATTCATCGCACGGCGTGTGGCACGGTCATTATGACGGCGAAAATTTCTATCTGAATATTGCGATAGGATTTATAGGCGAAAATATTAAACAAGTGGAGTTTACCACAGACTTCGGTTTCTTCGCGAAGCAATTTATTGACCGTGAAAGCATTACGGACGATATACATCCAACGACTTCGGGCGGAAGGATACTGCGGTTCGGCGATGATTTTGAGATAATCGGCAATAGCTTCATCGTTGACGAGAGTTTCATTGCAGATGATTGGATATTGTTCTTGGGTCAAGAGGGCGAATTTGATATGGATAACAGACATAGAACAGTTCGCGCGATTGCCACTTTCAACGATGGCACAACGCAAGAAGAGGTCATCAACATTAACCTTGAGGACAGATTCGGTTGGATTACAATGGATGAAAATGTAACTTTGGAATCCCAACGACAATTTGAGATTTTTAGAAATTTTTATGAGAATGTTCCGCTTGAGGATTTAGAATTAATCCACGAAAGCGTGAAAACTTTCACAGATTACTATGAATTTCAGATTGACGAGAGTAGGTTTGTTCTAACTTTCCGTTGGTTTGACGGAATGGAAGAGTTCTTTGACGAAAACGGAGTTTTGCAAAGGGAAAATACTTCGTGGGTTATGGACGACGATGGCGAGGGAGCAATTTTAATAGTACAACGCAATGATAACGGCACTTTTACAGGAAGAGTTTATTTAGTGCCGCAAGAGTTGATTGACAGTGTGGTATTTTAGTAACAAAAAATTAAATTTAAGGAGATTTTTAAAATGATTAAAAAAATAATTGGTTTATCTTTGGCGGTTGTAATGTCCGCAATCGCAATTGCCGGGGTGTTTACAGCTGTAAGCGCAAGAGTATCAACAGGTTGGCAAGATATTGCGGAAATGACGAATGATAGCGACAGGATACAAATGTTTGCGTGGCTTGAGGACGGCACAGCGGCGCCGACAGGACATCCGATTGTTGCAACGACTGTGGTAAATGGCACAGAGTTTGAGTTTGACGCATTTGTGCTAAATTACAATAATTATTTCAGACTTCGCGATTTGGCGTATATTTTGAACGGAACATCGGCGCAGTTTGATATTGGTTTTGACGCGGCAACAAATAGCGTGGCGATTACAAGCGGTCAGTCTTATACACCTGTCGGCGGCGAGTTGGCAAACACCCACAGAGGACTTCTTGAATACTTTTGCTCGGTAACAAGCGGAGTTCGCGTCAGCACGAATCGATTTACGGTTGACGGGCAGGAAACTAATTTCGTGGTATACAATTTTAGCTGTAACAACTATATCAAACTTCGTGATTTGGCAGTGATTTTTGACTTCTTCGTTGATTGGGACGGCAGAATTATTATCGACACAAGCAGAGGTTACGTTCCCGAATCTGGGGAAGATATTGCGATTCGCGAAGGACTGCTCAGAGCGCAAGCTGAGCGAAATGTAGAATTAGAACGAGAATTTCAAGAATCTATGGCGAGATTCAGAATTTTGGAAGATTTCTTTATGAATGTGACCCTTGAGGATTCAATGCTAATTCCCGAGAGTGTAAAAACTTTTACGACTGAATATGAGTTTGACATTGGCGGCGGCAGACCTGTGTGGTTCGGAATTTGGGACGGAATGGAAGAGTGGCTCGAGTTTGACGAAAACGGTTATCTGCCGAGAGAGAATTCGCCGTGGGGAATTTGGGGCGAATGGGAAAGCGGCGAAGGAATTATAACAAGATTCAGACGCAACGGCGACGGTACGTTTACAGGAATGGTTTATAACGTACAAGTTCCGGCGGAATTAGTTTTTAATTAAATTCAACAGGAGGATATGATTATGAACATTAAAAGAAGAGTAGTGGCAGGAGTAATGGCGGCAATTATGCTTGTGGGGTTTATGATTCCTGTGCAAGCGCGAGTGGCAGACGAGGAAAGCAACTATGAGTGGAGCTTACGTCTTTTGAGCGGTTGGGCGATTGAGCTTGATATGACAATTGATGAAATTATGGATTACGCTCGCGCGAACAGTTATCCATACATGTTTGCTTTCGATCGTAACAGTACTGAAAGTTTGTCAGAGCAAATCGGAGCGGAAATGATTTCGTTTCTTGATAGAGTAATGGCTGTATATTCTTATAGAAGAATAGTTCCGCTTATGCGCAGCTTTTTAGATGAGTTAGGGCTAACATTCACAGAGGCGTTCCTTTATCCTGCTACGGTTAACCTTGAAGATTTTGCTGAGTATTTCGGCGTTTCAATTGCGGACGCATCTCACGCAGTAGCGCACTACTCGGCTGCTACTCAATTAATGTTTGCTCGTGACGAGCCTTACGAAGGCGGAATCCGCGTTTTCTTTAACGGAATGCAAGTAGAGTTCGATCAACCGCCGATTATGCAAGACGGACGAACACTTGTGCCGCTACGCGCGATATTCGAGGCTATGGGCGCGGATATTGATTGGGACGGCGACACTCAAACGGTTACGGCTGTTCGCGCCGGTGCAATCGTTACAATGCAAGTTGGCAATCCTGTTATTACAGTTAACGGAAACAATCTAACGCTTGACGTTCCGCCGATATTGTACGGTGGTCGCACATTAGTTCCGGCGAGAGCGGTTGCGGAATCGTTTGGCGCAAATGTTGAGTGGGACGGCGTATCGCAAGCAATTTTTATAAATACCGATGACTTTATAAATGCGAACGTATTCAATTCCGGCGAAATTCCGTTTTAATATACATAGTTTAAATCAGATATTAAACGACAAAGCCTGTTGGATATGATTTATTCCAACAGGCTTGATTTATCGCTCAATCATCTTCGTCACTAATAGTATTTCGTTCAATCCTTATTCATTTTATTTGCCTTTCAAATAAATCTGAACCAGGTCTTTCATATTTTCTATAACTTCATCTTGTTCCGACGGTCATCCGCCCTTTTTGTGTGCTTCAAACATACTTTTCATATTTTCGTTGAACTGCTCAGAGATTTGATGTCGTAAAAATTTGTCCTCAGTTAATAAGTATATTTAATGTCACAATCTCAAATAATATGTAAAAGAAAATTAAGATAAAACACAGATAAAGGAGATAAATCATTATGGACCGAATAATAGAGCGGCGGCAAGACCTTATAAATCAAGTTAAAGAATTGTATGCAAGCATAGCGTCACAGGAAGATCAGAATCATTTTCATCAAACGAGCGTCGGCATAACTCCCGAACGATATTATGAAAATCTGTTAAATGCCGTAACGCACGAAATAGAAGAAGGCACTTTTGACACTTGCCGTGACGGAGACGAAATTATAAATAAAGTCGCTGCTGATAAAACCCTTTTATCAGAATGGGACAGTTCGTTGAGCGCAAAATGAGCGAGGATACTAGATTTTTAAACGATGGCTGGAATTTGGAACATACTTACGCGGAACAACTTCCGGGAATGTTTTACACCGAACAGATTCCGACGGCAGTTTCTGTACCGCAATTAGCTGTTTTCAATGATGAACTTGCGCGGGATTTAGGGTTGAATTCAGATAAATTAAAGTTATGTCCCGAAATATTCACGGGCAACGTACTGCCGCACAGTTCAAAACCAATTTCGCAGGCTTATGCCGGATATCAATTCGGTCATTTTTCTATGCTCGGTGATGGTCGCGCGGTTTTGCTCGGCGAACAAATCACGTCGAATGGCGAAAGGTTTGATATTCAGCTAAAAGGTTCGGGACGAACGCCGTACTCTCGTCGAGGCGATGGGCGTGCGGCACTCGCTCCTATGCTGAGAGAATATATTATTAGCGAGGCGATGTTTCATTTAGGAATCCCGACGACGCGCTCGTTGGCGGTTGCTTTTACAGGTGAGGAAGTTATCCGCGAAAAAGCCTTGCAAGGCGCAGTTTTGACACGAGTTGCCGCGAGTCATATCAGGGTCGGAACTTTCGATTATATTTCCGCTTACGGAACCGAATATGACCTGCGAAAACTTGCAGATTACACAATTTCGCGGCATTTTCCGTATATTGAAAACGAAAAAAATCGATATCTTTTTTTGTTGCGCGAAGTTGCCAAACGGCAAGCCCAATTAATTGCAAAATGGCAGTTGGTCGGCTTTGTTCATGGTGTTATGAATACCGACAATATGGCAATTTCGGGAGAGACGATTGACTATGGACCGTGTGCGTTTATGGATACTTACGATCCGAATACGATTTTTAGTTCCATAGATATTCGTGGGCGATATGCATACAAAAATCAACCTGATATCGGCGCGTGGAATTTGTCGCGGTTTGTGGAAAGCTTACTGCCGTTGATTGATAGTGATGAAAACCGCGCTATTGAGTTTGCGCAAGCTGAAATTGCGAATTATAGAAAATATTACGATGATTATTGGCTTGCGGGAATGCGCGCCAAGCTTGGAATTACAAACACGGAACCGCAAGATGGTGAATTTGTCGCAGAATTGCTTAGCTTGATGGAAACACATAAATTGGATTACACTAATACGTTTCGTAGATTAAGTTTTGCGGAAGAAATTAGCGAACTTTCGGATTGGCGAGAAAAATGGCAATCAAGATTATCTCGTCAACCGCAAAGCTTGGATGATGCTTTGGATATGATGAAACGCAATAATCCGGCTGTTATTCCGCGCAATCATAGAGTTGAAGAAGCATTAACGACTGCCGAAAACGGTGATTTATTAACTATGCACAAATTGCTTGACGCATTGCAAAATCCGTTCGAGGATTCTGAATATTATTCGCCGCCGGAGCCGAATTTTTGCAAATATCAAACATTCTGCGGAACTTAAACGTTTTGCTCCGGCTCATATTCATAACTTGCAAAATTACTTTCTCCGTCGAACAAAATACGATTACCTTCCATAAACCGAAATCGCGCCGCGCAAGAGAGGCTTTCGCAAATGGCGTGGCTCATCTTGCCAAACCGCGGAGCGGGCAGCATATGCCCTTCGTTGGCGTTGATTTCAATAATCAACCGATATTTCCCGCGTTTCAATGCAATAACTCCCGGCTCACAACGCAATATTTTCACTCCGTTATATGTCGCGAGGCGATACTCACGTCCGTTAAGATGAACAACACAAATGCAACCCCAAAATTTCAGTCCGTAAAACGGAATCCGCGCCACCGCGCACATAACGGCAGCCCGCGAAAAGCGCGTGGCAATACCTTGTGCCGTTTCAATGCCGTTTTTTGGTGTTGTAATAGAGCAATTTTCAAAATCATTACACTGAACCCAAGTATAGCCTTGCGGGAACGATCGGCCGCTGTCCGATTCGATATATCCGCATCCGTTTGTGAAATCATATATTTCACCGTTCAGCATAACCGCGCCGGTAAGAGTATGATTCATACTGATAATTCCGTGGCGGCATTCCATAGGAAAGAACCGAAACGGACCCATTATATCTCCGTGAATCGGAGTTAAATTACTATACTTAATCTCGCCGCTCAGCATTAAATCCGAATTTTGAATATCAAGCGTTACGCCGTATTTTGAGAAAATATTGCCGCCGACACGCAAGACATCGCCGTTAAGATGATACTCGTCCAACGAATATGGAATATTATACGCCCGACTATCGGTGACAACCTGCACGAACGCTTTATCTACCGCCTTTCCGGGAATTAAAGCTAGCGTTTTGCCGTTTGCATTATGCTTATAGTACCAACCCTCAAATCGTCCGCTCATAGCTTTTTCTCTCGCTTCGCCGGATTGTTGATAATATGTCCGTTTTCCTCGTACCTTGAGCCGTGGCACGAGCAATCCCACGATTTTTCGGCGGAATTACAATGCAGTTTGCATCCCATATGAGTACACCTCGGTCCGCCGAGAGATAAAAGCCCTGCCGCGGCAGAACCTATATTGGCGAAAAGCTGTTTCGACCACATTGAACGTTGCGGCGAGTATAATTCTTCAAATTCGCTTTTTCTGCTTGTGACTAAGTCAGTTAAAACTTCCGCCGCAACCATTGAGCCCGTTATGCCCCATTTATTAAACCCTGTCGCGACGTATAGGTTCTTTTTGCCCGCTCGGTGTCGTCCGATGTAGGGGATTTTATCCAAACTCATGCAATCTTGCGTCGCCCAACGATATTTTACGGTTGCATCAGGGTAAGCGTGCGCCGTCAACGCTTCTAACTCCGCATATCCGCCGCCTTTTTCACCTGTTCGATGATCACCGCCGCCGATAAACAGCAAATCGCAATAAGTTCGGAATGAGTTTCCGCTCTCTCGCTCGTCCAGATACATTCCGTCGATCAGCGGCGCGTTCTCCAACGCGAGGACATAGCTGCGATGCTGATACAATTTCAAAAAATACAGCCCCGGAATATTAATCATCGGAAAATGCGTCGCTAACACGATATGTTTTGCGGTGATTTTACCGTTTGCCGCGTAAGCGGTATTTCCGTCAATTTTGCTAACAAAGGTGTTTTCGTAGATTTCCAATCCGTCAGCAAGCGCATAAAGTAGCTTCAGCGGATGAAACTGCGCCTGATTTTCCATAGCGATCGCGCCGATGGTTTTAATTGGCAACTGTGGCAATTCCACAAGGTTCGCGGATAGACCCAATCGTTGATACGCCTCCGCTTCACGCTCTAACTTTCGAATGTCGTCAGTAGAGTAAACATACGCCGTTTTGCGTTCGAAATCGCAAGGGAACCGCTCGGACAATTTATGATAGTTTTGAATCGCGCGAGAGTTTGCGCTATAATATTGCTTCGTTTTTTCTGCGTCAAATCGCTTTATTAAATCGGCGTATATAAGCCCGTGCTGCGCGGTGATTTTAGCGGTGGTGTTTTGGGTAATTCCGCTTCCGATAGTTGTCGCCTCAACGACCACGCAACGCATTCCCGTCTCCGAAAGCTTGTGCGCTGTAAGTATTCCGCACATTCCGCCGCCGATAATAAGTGCGTCGGTTGTAATATCTCCTTGCAACGCAGGAAAACTTAGTTTCGTAGTAGTTTCAACCCATACAGAATCCATAATTACCAATCCCTTTGCTGAGTCGTCTAAATTTTTGATTTAGCGAACGACTCGTACTTGAAGATTGCCAAAGAATGCAAGGCGTGGCTTGCCGACGCATGATTCGCTGCAATCTACCGCCACATTAGTATCGCTATTTTAAAGCATAATTATGCGAAATGGTTTCATATATCGTTTACACTCTACGTGATGCAATTCGTTTTTTGTGGTGTTTCCAAAATTTTATCAATACAAAAATCAAAGAAACAAACAGAACAAAAATAAATGCTGCTATTATTATATATCGTATTGAAGATACAGAATTTAGCTCGTTTATCGTTTCTTGCAAAAGCGCGTATGCCATTTCGATTTCTTCTGTTGTGGAATTCGGATTGTCCAAAATTATTTGCACATAGTTGATTACATATTGTAAATGTTCCCATGTTTCTGCGTCGAAGCTGTTTTGACGATTTAATAATTCATTTATGTCGCTTGATATGGCGCTTATTAAAAAGGGGCGTCTGCTTGCCTCGCCAAACATAACCGACCAATTATTTGCCGTGTTGTTTTCGTCTAATACCATAAAACTATACGCAATTGTGTCACCCATTCCGAATCCGCCGGGAACGGAATCAAACGCGAGAATTATTTCGGTAATAATTTCATTGTCTGTCAGCCCCGGAGGCAAAAGCGAAAATGGTGCGCTTGCAGAAATATTACTTGCCATAACGCGGAACGAATTATTCAAATTAGTTCTGTAAGTTACAGTATAAAAAAGTCCGTCACCGCGAGTGAATGCGGGTATTTCGCCGGACAAAAACTGTAATCCTAGCGCCGGAAGACTGATAATTCTAAAATTAGCAATATTGCCGGTGGTTGGATTATCGAAATTCGCAAATGTGAATGTAACGATTGTCGGCTCAATCTCTTCGTCCTCATCGTCTTGCAATTCTTCATTATCCTCGTCACTTATATCGTCAGTCGAATTTTCCGATTCATCGGATGACTCTTCGAATTCGGTGTCGCTTACTTGGGAATCCTCGTATGTGTCGTCTTGTTCGGTTTCGTCTAATTCTTCATCCGACGTATCTTCGTAAGCTTCTTCCTCGTCAGACATTTCTTCTTCAGTTGGCTCATCTTCTTCTATTTCTTCCTCATCGGGTTCTTCTTCCTCATAAGGTTCATCTTCTTCGGGAGATTCTTCTGCCGGCGGCTCTTCAATCGGAGGTGGTATAAATATGCCGCCATCACCGGTCTGTTGTGGTGTCCATCTTGCGTATAAAGTGGTGATGCCGGTTACTGTACTTGTGTCAAAATTCCAAACATTTGTGAGCGTGGAATTGCTATACCAATTTACAAAAATTTGTCCTGTTAAAGTCGGGTTTGTCGGTCTTGCGATTGTTGTTCCGCTTTCGAGTATTCGGGTTGCCACTTGACTTCCGCCGTTTGAATTAAAGAAAACAACATACCAATCTCCGCCGCTTGAAACTATGTTAATAGGTGACTCGCCGGGCAAAGTTACGGTTAATGTTCCATTGCCGTTATCCGCAACCACTATATTATTCATTGCAGGCATAGTAACTGCAGTTCCGTTAGCGACGGCCACTCTTACTACGTTTGGCGCAGGTGTGGTGATGACAGACCCGGCGGGGACGGTAATAGTGACACCCATCGCAGACATTGGCAATAGTATCATAGCTATTGCTATTAATAATGCCAATAAAATTTTTAGAATTTTTTTCATAAAGTTTCTCTCACTCTCGATTAGATTACAAAATATAAATACTCATATCACGGCAACATTGTAACACGAAATTTGACGATTTTCAAGATCTTTTTTTAAATTCAAAAAAATTTTTGAAATTTATCTACTATTTTTGAGTTTTGCAACGACGTTATATATAGGCGCAGGAAATGAAAGACCCAATTTTGCATAATTTGCATAAATGGTATACAAAAAGAGCCGTCAATAATGACGCCTCTTTTGTTCTAAGGTTATGCAGATACAGATTTTATTTTTTAATATGACGTATAGCAAAATCAATACATTGCAATATTAATTCATTTCTGCTGATGTCTGATTGATGTGCAATACTGTCCACTTGTGCCAATTTGTCTTTGTCAAGCCGAATAGAAATGACCGATTTTTCGCATTTCGACACGGATTTAGTTGGTTTGAACACAGCCATAAATATCACCCACTTTACACCTGTAATTATACAATTTTATACCTATAATTATACAATAAAAAGGTGATGAGTTATATATTTATTTTATCAAACACGCAAATGATGTCAATTATCGAATACTACTTACAGCTACAAAAACGAATACTTTAAAATGGCATTATTGTATTACATTGCTTGATGACATTTGTAGAAAAAGGTGGTATAATGTAGATGTGTTTGAACAAAATAAATGGTGCTTTTAATATTTTTTGGCATAAGGAATTAAAAATGTTAAAAGTGGTGTGATCGGGAGGCAGTCTATGAAAAATAAGGAAATTGTAAGATTGGTTAAAAAAGTTCAAAAGAACAAAGAAATTTATTTTGAAGAGTTATATAAAGAAATTTGGGGCACAGTTAATTATTTTTGCTACAAACATCTTGGCAACGAGCAGGACGCGAAAGATGCGGCGCAAACGGTTCTTATAAAGCTGTATAATCAGATTCAAACACTGAAAAACCCGGAGGCGTTTCATAAATTTCTGCGCACTATAATGACGCACACTTGCAATGACTTCCACCGAAAGAATTATCGCAATGAGGCGGACGAGCTTGACGAGTATGAAGAAGTGTTGCCGGAAGATAATTCGGATTTCTTGCCGGAGGAAGCGTTTGAACGGCAAGATGTTCGGCAGGAAATAGCAAAAATGATCAGCGAATTGCCGGCGAAGCAACGTGAGGCGATACTACTTTTCTATTTAGAAGGAATGTCGATAAAAGAAATAGCAGAAATGACCCATAGTGGAGTTAACGCAGTAAATAATCGTTTAGTTACAGCGCGGAAATCATTGCGGGCGCATGCCGACGACCTAAGTGAGAAAGGTGTGATAAACCGTATTATGGCTATTGTTCCTATTCTGGTTATTACACGGATACTATTAGATGAGGCACAGGCAATTAACACGCCGGAAGTATGCGACGCGCTTTGGCAAGGCGTTTGCGGCACACTTGGATTAGCCGCGGGCGCGGCGGCGGCAACAGCAACGGCAACAACCGCCGCAACAACTGCAGGAACTACCGCCACCGTGACTACCGCGTCGTCGGGCTTCTTATTCTACGCATGCGTAACACTAATATGCGCGGCGGTGTTGGCGACAGGTACTTATTTTACATATTACGTCAATCAAAACTTTATCAACCCAATTGAAATCGTTTACGATGACGAATATGAAAATTATGAAGATTATGACGGCGAATATTATATCGCAACCGACTTCGGAAGCCTTATAACGCCGATTGCGAGCCGACCCGAACTGATTGATTTCATTAACGAACACGATTTCAGGCTTGTCGGCGGGGAAAGGTCAACCGAGTTCGGCACACAAATGCTTTACTATCTCGAATATTTCGAACATTTCATTTATGTCGGATATACGATATGTTTGCAAAATAATTTCCGGATTACGTACGAGATAGCGGATAGCAGCTTGCCGCGAATAACTTCGGAAGACGTTCCCGCTTGGTTTGCGCGGCAACAAATTTGACAAAAAATTAAATTAATTATAAATTTTAAAGAAAGGTGGCATTAAAGTTAAAAAAAGTACTTAAAATTAGGAAAAAATTAAAAAATTAGAATTTAAAGGAGAATGATTTAGAAATGGTTAAATCAAGAAAACTGCTGGCGTTAGTAATAGCGTTGGCAATGGTACTTAGTGTAATCCCAATGATGGCTATCGCGGATTATATATACGACGCAGAAGCAACATCGGATATAGTTGCGTTTTCAACTTGGGCGGACCTTGCACAAGGAAATCCCGACACCGGATTTCCGGTAGCTTTGCAAGGCACAATTAACCCAGACACCGGATTGCGTATCGGATTTAACGGTCTTGAGCCGGGCGAATACGAAATGCTTTGTGAAGATACAGGTTGGAGATTTACAGCAAACGGCGTTTTAAGAAATATTAACGCAGCTGATATAGGCAATGGCCTTGTTACCGCTGACCTTGTAAATGTTGTGATTCCAACTATGCTACAAGGCACGCCAATTACAGCTATTGCGGATGGCGTATTAGCAGGCAGACTTGAAGTTACATCAGTAGAAATCGGCGCACACATCACAAGATTAGGCGAGGGTGCGTTTACAATTAACGAAAATCTTGCAGGCTTGACATTTACTGCCGGAGTTCCTGCAGGATATGTAATGGACAATGGCAGATTGTACAAGCAAGATTCAACATTTGGATTGACTTTATTATATGTTCCGATTTCTTTTGCGGGAACATATTCGTCGGCAGATGTAACAAGAATTGGTAATAATGTATTTTTTAATACAAACCTTACATCAGTTGACTTTCCTGAAGTGACGTCTTTGGGTAATAGTGCTCTTCGCGAAACCTTGCTTACAACAATTGATCTACCAAATGTGGATGCAATTGGAAGCAGTGTTTTCCACGGCACCCCAATTACATCAGCAGCATTGTATTCTGCGACCGTTGTGGGAAGTGGAGCATTTCGTTACACATCACTTACATCAATTGATTTGCCTAACGTAACACGTATTGAAAATGACACGTTTAGAGGAACTGAGCATCTTACATCAGTTTATCTGCCTAACGTAATTTTCGTTGGTAATAATGTGTTTCGATATAATCAGTCGCTTGAATTGATTTCGTTACCTAATGCAACATTTGTTGGACACTCTGCATTTCGATCAATGCCTTCACTTGTAAGTGTCTATATGCCTAATGTGGAATATATTTCTGCTCAAGTATTTTTACATTCCCCATCAGTAAGAAGTGTAAGTGCTTATAGCGCAACAACTATTGGAAGTCAGGCGTTTGAAAACACCGCCATTACATCTATTGACTTATTGGATATAGTTAGTATTGGTTCGCGTGCATTTTTTAATGTTCCGCTTAGAAGTATATCAGTAGGTGGTAATTTGAATTCCATCGAAACTACAAATGTATTCCAAAATGTACCGCGTACAGCGATTGTATACGTTGAAGAAAATTCATGGGCGCATAGATGGTTTTTAGGTGATGAAGCACCATTGCTTCATACGAATCCTGCAAATGCCAACGGACGTTGGTTGCCGGAAAACATCGTTTTCTGGGGACAAACAAACACCGTAACACTTCCTGACGGCGGTGAAGTTGAAATCCCGGGTAATTCTTGGATTGAAGATAACGGCGATGGAACGGTAACAGTTAATCTTGTTCCTCCGCACGGTCCGGCGACTGTGACTGTTTCTGACGATGGTTCAGACTATGAAATTTATGTTGGCAACGGAAATGTTAATGTACGTGACGAAAATGGCGAACTTTTAGTCTCTTTCCCTGTTGGCGGAGACGGAGAAGATAATGGCGACGACACTTGGACTGTAAATTTGCCTTATCCCGCGGGTGAGATAGAGGTGCCTGTGGGAACAATAGTGGGCGAGCCTCGGGATTCTCAACCGGGCGAGCCGAATTATCCGGGAGTTGTTATCCCTGTATGGCCGTATCCGTCAGATCCGGGGCAAGACGACCCGATTTTGGTTACTCCGGGCGAAACTCTTCCTGTTTTCGACGGACGAGTTATGTTCCACTTTACGCAAGTAGCGGCGGGCGGCTTGTTTGCGCCGTTGAACGTTACAGGCGTTTCAGTAGACACGCTTACACGCGGCGGAACTTACACTATGGAAGTTTGGTTGCAAGATGTTGGTCCGTTTGCGGGAATGTATATTCCTATGCAGTTTGATACTGATGTAATTACGATTGAAAACATCGAATGGGGCGCGAGAACGAACAATGCGAACTATAGCGCGGGTCATATGGCGTTTGATTTTGCGGGACGCGCGTATCAAATCGGAACAATGTCTGATGTTTACTCAATTAACGCGGCGGGTCAGTTCTTGCTGTCGGTTACAAGAGAAGATGCGGCTCCGACTAGCGTTCCTGCGGTTGTGGGCGACGTAACTTTGGCTCCTGCGAACGTTCATCATTTTTGGACGATTACGTTTACGGTAAATGAAGATGCGGCGAACAATGCAAGCCCCGGATTTGCTCAAAATACATCGCACGACTGGTGGACTTGGAATCCTGCCGGCGCGTATATGACGGTAATCAATCCCGCTAATCCTTTTGGCGCATTGCTAAGAGAGCAGCTACCTATCGACGCGGCGTTCCAAGGTCCGACCGTTGAAGAGTATATTCCTGTGATTGTTCCTGATGTAACATTCTCGCTTACAGGATTTGCGCGACTTTCAGGTAAATATGAAGATATTCGCCCGTTGGTGGTTGACGCGGGAATATTGGTTGAACTTATCGACCTTTACGACAACAGCGTTATGAGTACGGCGATTACTCAACCTTTAACTGCGGCGGCGACTGCTACGACTACAAACTTTGAGCTTGTTGACCTTAACATTGCTGATTTCGACGTTGAAGATTACGAAAGATATATGTTGAGATTTACAAGAATCGGTGTAGGTCTTCACGCTGAAAACACACGTGAGGAAAGTTATCTTATCGCTGAATTCTTGATCGATCTTACTGACGCTGATATCGACGATGAAGATGTAATTGAGATTTCTAACTTCGGAAGCCCTGTATGGTTAATCGCGGGCGCGTTTATCACTCCGTCGGTTAGCGAAAGAATTTCTTTGGCAGACGTTAATCTTATCAGAGCGTTGGTAGGAACGACAGTTGAGCAAAGCACAATCTTTGACATCAACGAAATCAACGGAATTGATTCAGGAGACTTAGGTAGAGTTCAATGGTTCGTAGGTATGACAAGAGACCGAGGAACTATCGTAATTGATGGAATTACCGTAACACTACCGTAATATCGAGCAATATGAATTGATTTATACTTATAGGGGCGGGGTTCTTCCCCGCCCCCAACTAATCGAGGGTGACAAACTATGTTTCACAAAAGATTTGCGGCATTATTGCTTGCGTTTATACTAATGTTTTCAATAATCCCGCTCACACCGGCAAACGCGGCGCAAATGCCGCAACTTATAATTGATATAACACAAAACGGATTGCCCGCACCGTCAACTTTGGAAATCGGAGGCATCATAAGGGTAACGGTAAGCTTGAGCGATTTTGACGGTCTTGCGAACGCCGTTGTATCCTTACATTTTAATCCGCGTGTTATGCAGGTGATAAATCCTGTAACGCAAGATGATTTTACGGAATCACTAATTCGAGGTTCAGATTTTTTTATAAGAGGAAACGCATTTTTGCCGCATAATTGGGGCGGCGATATTTTAAACGCAGCAGTTCACCCGTTTTTGAATAACAGAACAGGTTTAATCGGAATAATTATTGACTGCGGCGATGTGCCTCGCGATTTAGTAGGCAGGCAGACAGTATATACTGTATATATGAGAGCGATTGGCGCGGGTTATAGTGATATTCGGCTATCGCGCCGTGCTGACGGCCCTGCGCCGGGCGGGAATCCTGCGAATTGGCATCATGATCCTTTAATTTATCCGCGATCGGGACAAGGTGATTTTACACCTCAATTCATTTTCCCGAATATATCGTTTTCAATTCCGCAATTTATTTCACCGTCGGTACTTTTGCCGAAATCAGAAGCGCAAGTATTCAAAACTGACGGAACATTGATTATGGATATGTCACAACTACAAGGCGGATATGAGATTTTTGCAACACTTAATAGGGAAAATGTTCCCGACTCAGCCATATTAATTCTTGCAGTACGTAACAACGGAATATTTTACGCAGTAACCATTAGCAACATTGACCGAACGCAATATATTCGATTGCCGAATGATATGCGAAATACAGAGATACAGGTTTTTGTATGGGAATCCATTGGAACAATGAATCCGATATTTAGACCGCTAATTTTGAAGTAAATGCCTAATAAGGCTTCACATATACTGATATGTTTCACAAATACAAAAAAAGGAGAACAAAAATATGCGAATCCAAAGAATTATAGGGGTGCTTATTGCTTGCATACTGTTAGTTACACAATTTTATATTTTGCCCGCAACAGCACAGCCGGAAATGAGTGCTGAACGATTAGTACGAACTACCGTAACCGTAAACGGCGCAGAGGTAACCACGATAAATGTCGGTGATATATTCGCCGTGAATTTTCATCTTGAAAATATAGCTACTCTTTCAAGCATTTATCTTCCTTTTGCATATGACCCGGAAATGGTTACATTGCTCGACGCAACCACGAATCATAATCCTGTAATAGCAGGGTCGCCCGTTCGTGATAACGTGCGCGTGAACGGCGGTTTAGTATTGCATACTGCAGATGATACACTATTGGGCGGCGGCGGACATTGGCCGCGGTTTGATGTTGAAATCGGGTTTGTATCTTTGCTTATACGATTACAAAACATGGCAAATCCGCCTATAAATACGAGCATATTACCAAATGGAATAGTTGCGACGTTATACTTTAGAGCTGTTGAAACCGGTAACTTTACACCGTTTTTTTCTACGACCCACGATGAATGGCTGCCACGCGGAGTTAGAGTGCGTGAAAGAATAACAGATGCAGGCGGTATGATACAAATTCCGGCTGTTTATCCTGCGACTGCTATTGCTCCTTTACAAATCGTGCGAGACAGAACATCTCCGCCGACCGAAGTAATCGTTCACGAAAACTCTAACGGTACCGCGACGGTGATTGTTAGAAGCGACGTTTCACAAGGCGGTCCGGCTCCGGGAGCGTTTATAAGGTTATATGATAACGCAGGAGCTATGGGCAATCCTATTGCAGGCGGCGCGGGAGATTATATCTTAAATAATTACGGTTATGTCATATTTTACAATGTGTCGCTTAATTTGGTGACAAACGATAGATTTTACGCTGCCGCAACTGAGCCGAACAGAACTGAAAGTACAACAACACTTGGTTATCCCGGCGAATTTGAAACAGAATTAGTAATTGTAATTGCGCAGCCTTCAACTTTAATTTTTGTTCCGCTCGGAACCGCGGCGAGCGCAATCACTAATTGGCATCCGGCCCTTGACGGAGTTTTAGGAATTCGTGTTATAGGCAGACCGACCATACCGCCCGGATATGGATTATTTGTGGGTGACGGAATAGTGAACCCTGTAACGCTTACTGTTGTAACACAAAATTGGGAACCTATCGGAACTTTCGACCCAAATGTTCCGGGATTATACGAATTCGTATTTAGAGGAACTTTATCACATCCCGATACACCAAACGCTCTTTATAGCGAATTACTACTCCCTGTTTATCAAGATGTTTTCATTTTGCCGGATGGTATGAGTGTAGATGAACGAATTGTTGTATTCACAAATGCAGGATCGACTTTTTGGGAAATAGTAAGAGTTGGCGAAATGGTTGACGAGCCGCAAATAGGCGTGGATTTCCCCGCAAGACCGGGTTACACGTTCGGCGGTTGGGTTGACGAAACCACTAATGCACTATTTGATTTTGATACTCCTATACTTGAACATACTTTTTTACGCGCAATATGGATAAGCGATAACGTATTCACCATAACAGGTAATTTGGCAGGCGGAACTGTTGCAAACCAACCTGTTAGCTATACCATAACGATAGACGGCGTTCAATACAGAGCAGGAACAGTAAATACCGACGCTAACGGAAACTATATTATCACAGAAATTCCGTATGGCGCACGTGTTGTAATTACGCCGCCCGCACAAAGCGATTGGATTGTATCGCCGGCAAACAGAACACTTGGATCGGTAACATACAATCAAGTTAACCAAAACTTTATTTACATTAGAAACCAAACCGGCGGCGGTGGTGGTTGGGGTGGCGGCGGTGGTGGAACTGTCACGGCTCCAATGACCACAATCACAATCCGAGGAATAGATGAAGATGGAAACGAAATTTATCGCCAAGTAATAACGCAAGTGCAAATTGGTTCAACGCAAACGGCAACTGCTCCGAATTTGGAGGGTTTTGTATTAGACGATGACCGCACAAAAACTATAACTACGGTTTCAGACGGTTCTCAAAACGTGATTACGTTCCGATATGTGCGTTCTATGCTTGAACATGAACATCATTATAGATATATTTTCGGGTTCCCGGACGGCACAATTCGACCCGAGGCACAGATTACTCGCGAAGAAGTTGCGACCATATTCTTCCGTTTGTTGACGACAGAAGCGCGGAATACAAATCGCGCGTTTATCAACACATTCCCCGACGTTTATGCAGATAGATGGTCGAATCAGCAGATTTCGACAATGCAACGCGCAGGAATTGTGCAAGGACGATTGTATGGCTATTTTGAGCCGACAGCGCCTATAACTCGTGCGGAATTCGCGACAATGACTATGCGTTTTGACAATTTATCACCTAGTGCAGTACACAGTTTTTCTGATGTTGCAGGGCATTGGGCAGAGACCTCTATTGCATCAGCCGCAGAACGCGGTTGGGTTGCAGGGTTTCCGGACGGCACTTTCAGACCGGATCAGTTCATCACTCGTGCAGAGGCTGTAACATTGATTAACCGTGTTTTGTATCGTGTTTTGGACAACTACGGCGCTTTAGAGTGGATGTTGATTGATTGGCCCGATTTGCCAAGATACCATTGGGCATTTTACGCAATGCAAGAAGCAACCATTTCTAATGACTTTGAACGAAGATATCAGAATCAGCCTCTTAAAAACTGGACAGGCCCGGGAGTAGACGTTAACTTTGGTGAACAGCTTTATGTTTGGAATGAGGCGACAGAAACTTACGCGCCTGCAGGTAATGTGTAGATGCCTGCAGGTAATGTGTAGATAAAATGTAACACTAAAAAAGGAGAGTAATATAAATGCGAAAAATATTATGTTTGGTAGTAGTTTTAGTAATGTTAGCAACCGCAATTCCTGTATTTGCGGCAGATTCGGTCATTTCAATTGAGCTTGACAGAACAACGGCACAGGTTGGAGACTTAATTTCTGCAACGATTCGAGTGCAAAACGTAACACCGAATTTTATCACCGTGCCAATTCACTTTAATGCTGATGTTGTTCAAGTGATTGACAATGTCGGAAACCTTGTGCGCTCAGGCGCTAAAACTGCCGCTCAAGTGCGGAACGGAAGTGTTGGATTAACGCCGGGACAGGCTTTAAGCAATGAATGGGCCGAAAATTATCAACCACTATTTTGGAACGGCGGAATATTTGAAAATCCGCAATATCCCGCAATTGACAATGAAAACGGACTTATTCGATTGATGTTTAATAATGCAAGACCACGCGCAATTGTTAATGAAACTCTTATAACAGTTAATTTCATTGCGGTTGGCGAGGGTGATGCTGATATTCGGTTTGCGGTTCAAGGTGATGCGGCTTATGATACTACAGCGCCGGGCGGCGCGGATTTTTTGCCTTTTGCACCGCCGGGAACTATGACGGCAATACCAAGCGAATATTTTTCGCAGGTAAATGTTCAATCGCTTACAGTAACGGCAAGTGATACTCCGTTTAACCCGCCACCCGTACAACAACCGGGCACAGGGAACGATAACGACAACACAACCGCAGTAATCACTCCTCCGTCAGTGCAAAATGACACTTTAACTTATACGTTAACCGTACAGCAAGTGGAAAATTTACTTGCACGCGCGTTTGGTGAAACGAATAGCGAACTTAACATTAGATTTGACGCAAGCTCGAATATTACGACGTTCATCATACGCATGCCCGTTGAGGCAGTTGAACTTGCGCTTATGTCGTTAGTTTTCTCAACCGAATTTGAAACGCCAATCGGTAGAATAGGATTCGACCACTTTGATGTTATTGATAATGCATTACCGACTTCGCAATTTGTAATCGCGACAATCTCTGCAAATGAGTGGAGTGTTACAATCGACGGAGTACCTCTTATAGCTGAACCGGACGGAGAACATACCGGGCGTCCTGATTTCGCAGACTTGCCGCCGTCACATTGGTCGTATAGATATATTATGTCGCTTGTTGAGCGTGGAATCTTAAACGGAATCAGCGCGACACATTTCGCGTCTGATTACAATGTTACACGCGAGCAGTTCGCGAGAATGTTGGTATCATCACTCGATATTTACGACGAAAGCGCAACGGTAAATTTCCCCGACCTTGACACGACACATTGGGCGTTTACATCGGTTGCAAGTGCGGTAAATGCCGGAATTATCCTCGGCCATTACGACGGAACATTTGGAACGGAGTCAAACATCACTCGTCAAGAAATGGCTGTTATGATTACAAGAGCGATTGAAAACTTGCCTCAAACAAATGCGACGCAAGAATTTATAGACCAAGCCGACATCGCGTCTTGGGCGGCTGACGCAGTAAACGCAATGCAGCAAGCCGGAATCATCAATGGTTTCGAGGACAGAACATTCCGTCCGCTTAGCAACGCAACACGCGCGCAGGCGGCGAGGATTATATATGGTATGTTGGCGCTGTAAAAACAAGAAACACACTTTGAAATTATGACTTTTCCACTTGGGGTGATATACTATGTCTGTTGTAACTATACCGATTATTGCAAAAATTTTGTATGAAGAATCAAAACGAGTTGCAACGCCGGAAATTTGTGAGTTTGTTTGGCGAAAAATTTATAATGAGCTCGCAGAAACAAAAATAACCGACAGTATATCCAAACCAAAAGTGATAAATAGTATATAGAATAAATTTTCAACTCAGGTAATACTTAAACTTTTTCATTTTAAGAAGCGCACGATTTGTGGCTGTTTTTCGCTGCTCCATAGCGGATTCCTTTTCCTTTTTTCCACAAAATTAGTTTGCGCTTCGACACGGCAACGCATACGCACGTTATATTTTATGCGTTGCCGTGTAACTTTTTTTAATTTTAACGAACACAGCAAAAGAGAGGAAAAGGCAGACCATCGGATGCCCAATTAAAGAAGATATCCAAGGAATTTGATGTGCCTATGGTGTGGTTAAAACTTGGAACTGTTCCGGAAAATGTCGAGATTAAAGGAATAGAAGATATATCGCTTTCAGGCAAAATGACCAGGAATATGGACGAATTCCAAACGCTTCCGCAAACGGATTATTTTAATCACGAACAAAAATGTCTTTTTACACTTTTGGCAGGATTATCCGAACATCGACGCGGACAGGCGAGAGGGTTTATTGCCGCATTATATATGGCGGAAATGTTGGATGATAAGCAGTTGGTAGTATAATTTTTGCCAATAACATCGGACAATCTTTAGGTTTTTCGGTGCTTGGACATATATGGTTGCGGTTAAGGGAGATTTTTACTTCGTTTCCTTCGCATTGGAAACGCAGACTCCTTTTCTCCCTTAGCCTTCCATAAAAATTTGATGTAATTATAATTTTCTTAATAGTCAGAGGAACATTATCATTATAAAATTTATAAAAAAAACGTTTTTTTGCGATTTTACGTTCATTGTCGAAAAAACGTTTTTTTGCTTTGCGCCAAAACGCATACGATATTCATATAACACTTGATAATTGTTATGAGCGAAAAATTCCGGTTTGGATGTTGAGCTTTCTGCAAATGCATTCAAATAAGCAGGAAAAAGATAGTTTTAGTGGGCGCTAATCGGTAGAATATGGAAAGCAATTCAGAGCATAGAAAAAACGGCAAAACCCATAAAATAATGAGTTTTGCCGTCTCTCTAAATTGGTGACCCATGGGCGGCTCGAACGCCCGACCCTTTGATTAAAAGTCAAATGCTCTACCAGCTGAGCTAATGGGTCCAACATAATCGCCTAAGTACCTGCGATATATTCTCGCTTGACTATCGGAAATATAAATGGTATAATGCAAATCATACAACAAACATAACCTGCAAAGTCAACCGACTTCGTATTTTACCATAAAATTATTACGATGTCAAGTATTAAAATGAAAATTTTTTATGCTAATTTTTTTATATTAAAGGGGGTTTATTATGTTTTGCGTAAATTGTGGGCATAAACATACAGAATCAGGGAATTTCTGCAAAAAATGCGGGGCAAGGAGGCCGGCGGCGTCTGCGCCACAATCGCCTATGCCGAATCAGGCTCAGCCTAATCGACCACAACCACATCTTCAGCAGCAACCACAGCAACCGCGTATGCAGGCGCAGCCATCTCCACAGCCGCGCCCGGCACAACCACAGCAAACACAACAGCAGCAACCATCGGCGCAGCAGAATCGGCCTCAACAGCAATTTCAGCAACCGCGGCCACAGTTTCAGCAACCCGTCGCGCCTCAGGCGCCTCAAGCCGCGCCTCAAATGCAAAAACCCCCAAAACCGCCGCGCAAACCCAGAAACGAAAATTGGGTCGGCGTTAATTTACTTAACCGCATAGGCGCGCTTTTAATCGTCATCGGCGCGGTAGCGACCGCGGCGCACGACGGGTTCCCCGAATGGGTGCGTTCGCTTATATTGTTTTTGTTTGCGCTTGCGGTTGTAGGGTTCGGCGAATTTTTGAACCGCAAAAAAACGACCGTCGCCTCAATCGGCGTATCCGCAACAGGCGTTGCGCTCATGTACGTCACAATCGCCGCAAGTTACTTCGGTTTACATACAATCGGAACATACGCCGCCTTAATCAGCTGCGTCGCGGTAACGGTTTTGGGTGTTTATCTCGCGACAAGATATAACGCGCAAATTATCGGCGTATTCGCGTTGATTGGCGGATATTTGCCGATATTCGCACTGGATTCGCTTGATAATCCGATAGTTATTGGGCTGGTCGCATATTTAGTGTTGCTTTCAGTATTCTCGCTCACCATCGCGCTTATGCGCAAATGGTCGGTAATGAACATATTCGGCTTCGTTTTAACCGTATTCGGAACATTAGCCTTAGGTTGGCAAATCGACGCGACAATCGCGCTCGCTTACGCCGGATTCGCGTTCGTTGTATATACCGCGCTTCCGTTGGTCGCGGCATATGGAGCGAAAGAGAAGCTTGGAACCCTCGACCTCACCCTTGTGATACTTAATACGTTTATCAGTTCAATTGTGATTCTCGCAATCGCAAGCAGGCTTGATATTGAAAACCTGCATTCGTGGCTATGCGCCGGATTCGCGGCATTTTACGTCGGATTGGCGTTCGTGGCGAAACGTGTGTTCGATCATTCGATTCTGCGAACAATATTCGAGCTTTCGGCGGTTGGCTTCTGCATTCTGTTTGTGCCGTTTTTCTTCGAACCGGCGCAATTCACGCTTGCGTGGACGATTCAAGGTATCATTTTAGCGGCGGGCGGAATATTAAACGGCAAAAAACTCGCCGAATACAGCGGAATAGGTATTTTAGCGTGGTCGTTTATATTCCTCTTTACGCATGATTTATTGGCGATGAATGATTTATTCGCGCCATTCATGCTTGCCCCGCAATTTACATTTAACTTCGCGTTCCTAACAACCGGCATGACGATTGTTTTTGCAAGCTATCTTGTAAAAGACAGGCACCGCGCAGGATACGGGCAGGCGCACAAAATCCTTACTTTTATAACCCTATGGATTTTCGCGATGTATATGATATTCAGATATGTTCCGCGATATTTACCCGAAGGATGGGCGGAATATATCACACCGTCATTGTGGGCGGTCAAAACGTTCGCGATCGCGTTTATTTACGCGAAAGTTAAGCTTTGGTCGGATGTTGGCACGAAGATACTTGCAAATATTATGCACTTTATTGGAATCGTTGGTCTGTTTTTCATTACAGTAAATTTGGTGGAACCTATCGTTGTCTTTGGACGAGATATTCTTAACGCCAACCTTATATCTGTCTTGGTCGCGCAAATGATAGGGTTTACCGCGGTTTTAATCTATCACATGACCGAAAAGAGAAACGCTTGGACGGTTTCGTATAAGAACATAAATATTGTAAGTCTACTGTTATCTGTCATGATGGTCGCCGGCGGCATATTTAATGACTTCTTCGGAATTCAGCCGATGTTGATCATGTTTTTATTCGTTGTCGCAATCGCGATTACAAGAATTCCCGCGATTCGCGATACAGACAAAGGTTTAGGCGTAAAAACGCTCGCGATCATCGCGCATTTGATCGGATTACTTTGGCTTTTCGGCTTCAATTCGATGCAATATCAAAACAACGTTTGGCAATTGCTTGCGATAAACGGCGCGGCGCAGATTGTCGCGATGATTGCGATAAATGATTTGTTTAATCTGTTTAGCGCGAAAATGCGCGAAAATCCGGTGAAAATTGTGATATTATCGGCGTATTTCTTGATCGTCACAACTCAAACCATGATGGTTCAAGGCGACATTGCGTTTTACAGCGCGGTAATCAGCATAATGTACGCCGTTCTGGCGCTTGCGTGGATTGTTCTCGGATTCGCGCTGCGGAACAAGGTTATGCGCTTGGCGGGACTGTTTTTATCCATGGCGGCGGTTGCGAAATTGCTGATTATTGACGTTTGGGGCGCCTCAAGCGAGATGAGAATTATCTCTCTCGTTTCGCTCGGCGTGATATTGATAACCATTTCGCTGGTCTATAATAAATTGAGCAAGGTGATTGCCGAACCGACAAATGACGAGCCCCATGAGGAGTGATTTCGTTGGAGAAGAAAATAAATGTCCACGAAGGGCATAGAAGCCGTATCGACGAGAAAGTAAAGTCGATAGGACTTGACGCCATGCCGCCCCACGAACAGCTTGAATACATGCTTTATCAAATTATCGCGCGGGGAAATACAAACGGAATCGCGCATGAATTGTTGCAAAAATTCGGAAGTTTAGAGCAAGTGTTTCACGCGAGCGAGCGGGAACTTACCACCGTAAAAGGCGTAGGCGCAAGAACCGCCAAATTTTTAACCCAAATTCCGGCAATCGCGGGAATTTATCAACGCGCGGCAATGGGCAACTCGGTGGTTTTGGATACCACCGAAAAAATGGGCGAATACGCGGCAACCCTGTTCGGCGGCAAGCTTACCGAAGAAGTATATCTTATCAGTTTGACGGCAAACAAACGATGCTTGCGGCACGACAAGGTCGCAAGCGGCGGCGTATCCGACGCTCCTGTTTATGTTCGAAATATTATGGATTACGCTATGACAAGCAAAGCGCATTCGGTGATTTTGACGCATAACCATCCAAGCGGCGAGTTGTTTCCGTCGAATGAAGATATTATTGTTACGCAAAAGGTTGCCGCCGCATTAACGGCAATGGATGTGAAGTTGTTAGACCATATTATCGTGTCCGGCAATAAATATATAAGCATGAAGAAAAGTGGTATATTTTTTTAAATTAGATAATACAAGGAAAGCCCGCCGTATGGTGGGCTTTTCTTATGTTATAGTAGGTTTTGCGAATTAATCGCTGTAAACAATACGAAGATGTGGTCTGTTCGGATAGCCTTCAGAGTCAAACCCACTTGCTCCTGCGTTTAGGAACGCCGCTAAGTGATTAGTTCCGAAGAATTGGAAACCTATCGTTGTCGCGTTTGGATTTTGCTCTAAATATTGTCGTATATGTGGAAGTATATCAGGTGAAGTGACCGGAATATTCGCGTCTAACCCTGTTGTATGTTCCCATACAATATTAGTGCGGTAAGAAATCAATCCTAAGTTTCTTGCCGCGCCGTAAGTTGGTATGGCGGTAGGATTAACATTTGCCGCAAGCGCGGGCGTAAGGAGATAAGCGTTAAAGCGACTGTTAACATTGTTAGAACCGGTGTCGCCATTGGTTCGCATGCCTATATTGATTGAATATATATTATCCAAATCATCGATAATTTCAGATATATCGAATGTCATGAAAAACAGTCTATGCCGATTACCGTTATTATTGCTAAACGCGCCGTTGCTTACTCTGCCGTCAAGCACAGTATTCGCGTTGCTCGGTGTATTATCGCCGGAAGTTGCCGGAGTGCCTGTGTTTCCGGCAAAGTCAATTCCGACAAGGTTGGTTGTAACGATATTTTCCATTCGCGGCACGGTGAATTCAGCCATTCTTGCCGGAAGCCACGGATTCATCAAGTTTGTGCTGTCCCACATAAAGGCTCGGACGATACTCGCGTTTGCGGGGATTCTCGTGCTTACATTCATATATCCGCTTCGTTCAATTGTTGCCGTTGTTGCGCCCGCGAACCTCTCCTGCTGTGTATAAAACACATATACATTTTCGTAGTATGTTGACGAATACTCGCATACCTTATATACGTCATATTTCGCATATACGGCGACGATCAACATCGAATTGCCGGGGCGCGGTTGTGTAACATTTAACGTTACTTGGCTGTTAATTCCCGACGGAGTGGTGTTAACGCCAACTATTTCTAAAGCCGGAAGAGTGGGGGCGTTGTTCGTAATATTCATTCTAAACACCGACGCCCTCGCCCATGTGTGTACGTAAACGATTGTATCTCTCGTTTCGTTCATATGGAAATGAAGAACGCTTGTTGCGAGAGTTCTCCATTCTCTTGAATCAGGGTCGAATACGATCAAAGTTCCGCCCGGGTTTGCGAACATCAGCCCTGTTTGGTCAAAGAATAAAAGTCTTGGGCGCCAGTTTCCGTCGTTTCCACCTGTGTTTATCTGCGTTTGAGAAATTATATCCAAATTTTCGGGGTTAATTTCAATAATGATTCCGCCGGAAATCCCCCAAAGTCGTCCGTCGGGAGCAAACGCAAGTTGCCCAATATGCTGACGCGCCAGAGGTGTTACTTCTTGTATTACCTCTCCGCTCGCTACGTCAAATATAAATAGCGACGCGCGCGTCTCGGTAGGAGCCGGTCCAAGTCCGCCGTAAATGGTGGTTGAACCCCAAACGCGTCCGTCTCTATACGCAACGCCGCTTACGCCGCGTGTCGGGAACCTGTGTTGCGCGATTTGTTGCCTTGTTGCTATATTGTAAACGGTAAGCGCGCCTCCGAGATGCCCTGCCGCGCTAATTGTTCCGACCGCCAATCGGTTGTTGTATGCCGACATTGCGAACGGGCGGTTTTGATTTTGCCCGAACTCGGGAAAGTCAATCGTTGAATTATTGGTAGGGTTAAATTCGGTAACTCTTGCGCCCATATATCTTCCGATATACAATCTGTTGTTATAGGATATAAACCCTTCCGCTTGCCCCATATTTCCCGACCAAGATCTAACGCCTGTTTGCGCGTTTACTCTCGCGAGACCTTGCGGTCCGCCCATATACGCGCTTGCGTAAAAATCATCACCTAAAAATCCTAAATTTTGCACCGCCGGCTGTGCCCCTCTTATAACGTTTTCCCTTCTTATTCTGCTTCCTGTAGCAAAATTAATAAAATCCAAATGTCCTGTGCCCGAATGAACTGATACAACAATCTGGCCGTTGAGATTTGGGTTTGTCGGATGGGTTAAATTCGCAATACCCATTCCTTGAAGGCCGTGATTTGGGAATGGAGAAGGGTTTGCTCCTGTAGACGTAACCGCGCGAGTTTCAAGATTAAATCTTTGCCACCCCCTGTCCGAGCGGGTGAAATAAACAAATCCATTGATATTTCCGGTTGGCAGACGCCCCGCCGATGGCCAATTTCCAATCCATTGCTGAGTCGTTAAATCGAAAATTGCCATATGCCAAGCGCCGTAAACTAAGGCAAATAAATAATTATCCACCACTCGCATATGCTCATACCTTGCTCGGTTCGCTATATTAGGATTCGGAAGTTGCGTAACAACGCCCGTTTCGATGTTTCTTCTGAAAAAACGCGCGTTTGACGTATTTTCTCCGCCATATAGATATCCGTTGTGATATGCAATGGCGCGAATGTTTATACCTGTGCCAAAAACCGGACCCAAATTTGTAAATGTACTTGTAGCTTGATTAAATCTGAAAATTGGGTGAGTTCCTCTTGTATTCGTGAAATACAGGTTGTCGTCGTCGTCAAGCGCCATGCCGGTAACGGCTCCGCGGCCGTTCATCGGCCAAAATTCAAGCCTTTGCCCTTCGTCATTGTCAGGAGAATATCTGTAAAGCCTAACAGTTTCCGGGTCGCCGAACCCGGCAATATAAACACGTCCATATGAATCAACGATCATTTCCCAAACGGTTCCTGTGCGAACCGTAAAACTGTACATCGATATAGGAGCGTCGGGGTTATCTATACAAACAACATTTAACATTGACCCCTCGCCGCCCCCGGCAACGCTAAGCACGATGTATTGGTAACGGTTTTCATCTTCGTTCCACCGTCTTGTGGTGGCGGACATATTTGTTGACGCCACTGCCCCAAGCGGAAATGGTGAACCTAGGTTGACCGGCGTACTTGCGGTTACTAAGTCAATTCTCTCTCGTCCTGTGTTTGAGACAGCCGGCTGAATCGGCATAAGAGCGAATACTAATAGCATAATCAGCAATAATGCGGTAATTTTTTTCATTTTTATAAAACCCCTTTCATTTCTACTTTCATTTCCAATCATTTTACCACATTTTCTTTGCTTTTGCAACCCTATTTTCGTAATATTACCGATAATCCAACATTTTCAAAATTTTTCAAAATTTTTACATATCAAACATAGCATCATACGAATAATATGAAAGCAGAATGACAATTATCACATGTTTTGACTTTTTAAGTTGACAATTGTTGAAATTTGTGTTATTTTTATGGAAAAATACAACATATTTTCAAAAAACATTCAAATTTTACTTAAAGTTTAGGAGCGTGTTCTTATGAAAAACGTGAAAAAAGTGCTGGTACTTTCGATGGCTTTAATTTTTATTTTCGGAATTTTCGGACAAATTTCGCTCATTTCTTATGCGAATATCGGAAACTTTGATATCATCGACGGCACACCTGTGTTAACTGTGCCGCCCGCAAGTTTAAGGGACGGCGAAATTTGGACGGGTAAATCCGTAGAATACAATGGTGATGGAACCGCGACAATAACCCTTAAAGCGTGGGGAAGCACATATGTTGACACTTCCGGAAACGCCCGAATGCCTCTTTGCGAAAGTGATGAATATGTAACCATTACCGATCATATAGGCGAATTTCATCTTGGCGCGTTGCCTTCCGGAGTTGTTGCCGGTGCCGGCAATACGGCAATTTGGAGAATTCATCAAGATGATATAATCGGACCAGCGCCGGCGCAAGTCTCTTACATCATTTTTTTAGACGAAACCGACTGGAGAACAGGTTATTGGTATTCAAGTGGCGCGGCGGACGTTAGGTTTTATCCTGCCGAGGGAAATCCTTTTTATTGGACGCGGAAAGAGACGACATTTAATGCGTTTGACGCGAGCGTAAGTTGGAATAACGGCAACGGTTTTAACAACGGAATGATTATGGATAACATACTTGGAATCACCATTTCCTTAGGCGCGAACCGCAGTCCGGCTGAACAAACCGCCGATCAATCGACTTTCCCCGCACATTGGGCTAATAATGCGGTGATTAATGGCCAACTATACTATTGGCATCTTGAATGGACAAGAGGCGGCGGCCCTAAATCACATTTTTTTACCATTCGAGACGCGGAAGGGCCGGGAACGAATATTAGATATGAATTGGTTTTTCCAAATCCGGGCGGAAACACATCTATTCCGGGCGGCAGAACCATTATAAGTGAAGAATATTTCCACAGAAGTGTCGAGCCGGACAATCCGGACACGCATTTTACTTGGGACGGAGCGGCGATTATTTCTCGATTGGATATTATCGCGCAAATTCAGCTACAAGAATACATATTGCCGGTTGGATATTTGCAGATTAATAAAATTTTGGAAGGCTGGTTTGAAGAAGATTGGGGCGTCGGCGCCGAAACACAGTTTAGCGCGATTATGACGAACCAAGATGGATATTACTTAACATTTAGCGTCGAGCCGGGAATCAATACATTCACATATACCGGGCTTGTTCGCTATAGAGAACTGACAACCGTAATCACGTTTTCGGAAGACAATCCTGCCATAATCGCGGAAATGCCGGTGAGAGAGACGCCTTTGCCGAACGCACGCATTAAAAGATATTTTGTGGAAGAGATTCTTGATTACGACACCGACCGAATTATTGTGACGTATAGTTTTGGCGCGAACGGTTTTCAAGTCACGGAAAACGAAACTGAATATGTAACGGTAACAAACGAATTCCTCCACGGTATAGGATATTTGGAAATTCACAAATTTTTTGACGGATTTCCGGCGGATTGGGGCGTTGACGACGACACCGTGTTTTTTGTGCGGATTTGGGACGTTGATCACGACAACTATCTGCTGTTCAAGGATTATCAAGAACCTGATGGCAGTTTTCGGCACATTGGCGACCATGTTTTCGGTTTAGACGAAGATTTTGGGGGCACGCCCATATTGGAAATTCCGATCAGTGTCAGCAATCCTGTCACACTTTCCAATTTGTGGACGTGGGGAAGATATGAAGTGCGCGAGGTTCGTCCGACGGTTAACGAGCCGATAGAAGCGAAATGGGCGGCGTTTTGGAATAACATTGATCTTGACCGCAATTCGACGTCGGGCGGCGTTTGGACAGATGGCGCTTGGATACAAGAGGTTTGGCTTGAACACTGGGAGTATGTAGAAGAAATAATCGATCAAAATGCTTGGAACGCTGACGATGATTGGGTTTGGGGCGTCGCGTATTCGGATAACAACGGAACAAGGAAATTGCATTTTGACGAAACCATCGTTATAACTATGACCAATCGATATAAGTACAGTTCAGGAAACATGACGATTACTAAAGAACTGTTAGGCTATCCCGCCGATTGGGGCGTAAACGATGACACCATATTCCATGCGAAAGTATGGAGTGTTCCCGACGTTGCGAATCCGGAAGTTAGGCATATGTTGATATTTGAGGAAATTTTCCGGTCGCAGATCATGAACGGAACACCTCGGTGGATGAATGGAAATCTTGTTTATCGGAATATTGGATATATAAACAGCGTAACGGGCCTTCCCGTGTTTTACTATCCGGGAGATAGATATATTGAGTTTATATATCGGATTCCGTTTAGCGTGAATTCGCCCGCGTTGTTGATTGACTTGCCTGTGGGAGATGACTATAATTACATAGTTGAAGAATTCTTCGATGACGGCGTTGTTACTGACCACATCAATATAACTTACACGTTTAATAACGGCGAGCCTATTCCCGTCGGCGGAATTAAAGTCAGCGGCGATAAAAACAGCAGTCTTATCGTAAATGTGCGAAACGAGTACGCCTATGGAACGGGAAATTTAGTTGTCGTCAAAGAACTTGCCGGCTTTCCTGAAGATTGGGACGTATATGAATTCACCGAATTCTTCGTAGCGGTCAGAGAAGTCGGCTCAAACGAATTTTTGAAATTTTCGCCGCAATTGAATGGTACTATGCGATATATTCCCGCCGACAAAAGCTATGTGGGCGATACAGTATGGCTTTTGCCGTTCAGCGCGGCGAATCCGATCATTATAACCGAACTTAATTCGAATTTGGTATATGAAGTGGTTGAGCTTTGCAAGGACGGAAAGTGTATTTACGATATATTTGCCATCGGATTTGAAGTTGAGATCAACTATGACCGATCCGCTTTTTCCGAAGGCGGAAATATGATAGCGACGGTTATAAACAGGTTCGAGCATGGCTTTGGAACTCTTAGAATTAAAAAAGCGTTGGTCAACGCTTCGTCACCTATAGACGATGACTATTGGTTTTACGCGCAGGCCAGAGATTCGGCGAGCACGTATCATTTGCTCTTTGTTTTAGAAGACGAGGCTGAAAATCTTTGGCGCCATGTGGGAAATACCTCTGATTGGGACGAAGCGGACGGAGAAACCGGAATTGTGGACAGAATTCCATTTAGCGTAAGCAACTACGCCACCATAATAAATCTATGGTCGGGTCGTGTGTATGTTATCGAGGAATTGCCGGGCGTTCATACGGCGATACATGAACCTTTAGGCATAATGTGGAACGGCGATGTATTAACGTCACTTATAACGAACCATTTCCCGCCAAATCAGGCGCCAAGTTTCAGTGTAACATACGACGGTAACGGAAATACAGGCGGTTTGCCGCCCGTTGACGATTTGGAATATTACGAGGGTGAAAATGTGGTAATCCTAGGTCGAAATGACTTAGTCAGAACCGGTCATGTATTTATAGGTTGGAATACCGAACGCGAGGGCGACGGCGAATGGTATCAGCCCGGCGATATGCTCACTATGCGCGATCATGACGTAACCCTTTACGCGCAATGGGAGCCGTGGGAGCCTATTTATGAAACTTTTACGGTGATGTACGACGGCAACGGTAACACAAGCGGCTCCGCCCCGATTGACAATTTGGAATATTACGAGGGCGAAACGGTTGTAATCCTAGGTCGAAACGACTTAGCCAGAACCGGTCATGTGTTTATAGGCTGGAATACCGAACGCGAGGGCAACGGCGAATGGTATCAGCCCGGCGATATGCTCACTATGCGTGATCACGACGTAACTCTTTACGCGCAATGGGAACCGCGGGGGCCTGTTCCTTACGTCTTTACGGTAACTTACTATGGCAACGGCAACACGGGCGGTTTCGTGCCGATTGACGCTTTGTTATATTACGAGGGTGAAACGGTTGTAATCATGGACCGAAACGACTTAGTCAGAGCAGGGTATAGATTCCTCGGTTGGAATAAGCAAAGGCACGGCTGCTACAGCCTCCGTCGTCCGGGATACACTTTCGCTAAAGCCAATAAAAATGTATATCTATACGCGCAATGGGAACCTGTGAACATCACAGCACCGCCTGTTTTCAAGGTAACGTATGACGGTAACGGTCATACAGGCGGTGAACCGCCTGTTGACGCTAACGAATACGAGGCAGGCGACGTGGTTACAGCTCTAAATCGAGGCGATTTAGTCAAAAGCGGGCATAACTTCCTGGGTTGGAATACAGAAAGAGACGGCAGCGGCGAATGGCGTCAACCGAGTAGTAGTTTTACAATGCCAAATCGGGATGTAACGCTTTACGCGCAGTGGGAACAAACCGGCGGCGGTGGTCCTACAACGGTTCCTCGTATAACCGAACCTCCTTTATATACGGTAACCTATAACGGAAACGGTCATACAGGCGGCTCGCCGCCGGTTGACGGCCGGAGATACCGTTCGGGAGAAACTGTGACAGTTTTAGATTCGGGGAACCTTAGCAGAAGTGACTACAGATTCATCGGCTGGAATACCCAAAGCGACGGAAGCGGCAATTGGTATCAATTGAGCGATACGTTTACCATGCCGACCGGAAATGTAACGCTTTACGCGGGGTGGCAGCCTGTCGCCCCTACACGATGGGACTTTTTCACAGGAGAACATATTTGGTATATCCGCGGATATGAAAACACCGAAATGCGGCCCGATAATTACATTACCCGCGCGGAAGTTGTAATGATATTTTATCGTTTGTTGCGCCCTGAGATGAGAGTGGTTCAGTCGAATGTTACTTTCGTTGACGTCGCAAGCGATGACTGGTTTGGGCTTGGCGTAAGCGTTCTTGCGTATCATGGAATTTTCACAGGTTACGAAACCGGCGAATTTAGGCCGCACGCGCATATTACAAGACGCGAGCTTGCGGCGGTTGTGTCACGGTTTGATCGTTTGCTTGAATCGGACACAAGCCCATACGCAGACGTCACCTCCGACGATTGGGCGTACAAATATATCCTTTCGGCAACCGAAAAAGGTTGGTTTGTCGGATACGGCGGTTTATTCCGCCCGGAATTTAATCTTACTCGCGCCGAGCTTGTAACCGCGGTGAATCGTATGCTTGAAAGATACATCGCGCTTGAAGATATTCCCGATGATGTGTTTAACTTCCCTGATTTAGACCGCACACACTGGGCATACGCGGCATTTATGGAAGCCGCGCATTCTCACACATTTGAAAGAATCGACGATAGCATAAACGAAACATGGACGGCGATTTTAGGAACCGGTTTGGACGCTCCATACAATCAATAACATACTTAAAAAATAGCGCAAGGCTTGAATTTTAAAGCCTTGCGCTATTTTTTGACGGTTGGACCGGGTCGAACATTACGTCGGTGAAAAGTCAATTAAGTTTGTCCCCGATTCGGTGCTTTAAGAGGTTGTATTTAGTGAAAACAATTATTTTGCGCCCCAAGGTGAAGGGGAGGGAACAAGGTACAGTCGATTGCCGTGTTCCGGCATTATAAATTTTATTATGATAAGGGAGGGTATGTTATGTTTAATACTCAAACAAGGAAATTATTTTCAGTTTTAATTGCTTTTACAATGCTTTTCTCGCTGGCGGGCGGCATCGCCGTTTTTGCCGATTCTGAGAATGACGGGGATGTGCAGACGACCGAGTCGGTTGTCTCTTCCGACATTTCTTCGGAAGATGGCGGCGAGACATCCAATGTAATTGCTGACGCGTCGGAAACCGATACTGACGCGCCGGAAGAGGGCGAAGAAACGTCGGAAAAAGACTTAAATTTAGACGATGATGATGAAGAAGCTGATATTCCTCCTACCGAAGACGGTTCGCCTGAGGCGGACATCGACGAAGATTCGGAAGACGGAATAGATGACGAAACAGAAGAGATTGACATGCTGATGAGCCTATTTGCGCTGGCTTCGGGAACATCGTGGGACTTGAGCGACTTTATCACGGGCGCAAACATGTATGATATTAGCGATTCCGCAAACCCGGTACTTATAAATCCGGGAGATCCTACTTACATAGGCGATACATACAAATTTGTGCTTGATTTCGCGGAAACGCCGAGCTTGCAGCTTGAATATACCAACAGCAATCCGCCTTATCCCGACGGAGTTCTAGTTTATCAACTGCCTGCCGCACTTAACATTCAAAACGCGGTCGCTGAAACACCGATTCGTATAGCGAATAACGCCATCGTCGGTTGGTATACAATCGATACAAGCGGCTTAGTTTTAGTATGGTTCAATGATGTTGACCAAAACGGTAATCCGTCTGATTACAACTATATTGATTTCACTAATGTGACCATCAGGCTTGAAATTTTTGCGCAACTTACCGATTCGGGCAGCGGTTTAGATTTCGGCGGCGGTAATGTAATAGAAATCAGCCCCGAATATCCGCCGCCATCGTTAGGCGTTCATAAAGATTCAAGGTATGACCCCGCTGCGGGCATAATATACTATATGATTACCATCACGGCTTTGGGCGTGCCCGGAGGCGATCCTGTAACAAATATTACGCTCGCCGACGCGCCGACCATAAACGGACAGTCTATAGTGAACGATCATGTGAATTCGAACGCGTTTTCCGCTTTCACTTATACCGTGAATCAAGTCGGAATGCCCCCGGGAACCTTAACGCCCATGTCTGTAAATTGGCTTGACGACCCCGCTGTGTTTTCATACGACTTTGCGGAATCACTCAATCCGGGCGATTTTATAACCATCAGGTATAATCTTAACATTAATACGTTGATTATAAACAATCCGACTCTTGTTCCAAGCACGCTCAACTATAATTTCTCAATCGGAAATCAAGTTTCGGTCACAAGTCCTGATATTAGCGGTACTGTAATCGATACGACAACAGACCCTGTGAGCAAAGTTTTCCCGATTTCAAAGAGTGCTGTGCTTGTTCCTCCGGTAAATACGGGTGATTCGTACCAAATTCAATGGACAATCACGGTAGGTGATGGCGCCTTGACACGCCTGAACGGCGGAACGATAACAGATACGCTCGGACCGAATTTATTCTTGCCGACCGCAGACCAGATAGATATATCTTTATACGCGCAAAACAATTCGACTCCGGTAGTAAGCGATAATCTGCTAAATCTATCCGGGGATTTAAACCCCTCGTTTGACAGCGGTACAGGGGCGGCGCCTTACACAACTTTCGAATTAACAATACCCGACCCATACACAAATGGTGATATTTACCAAGCAGTGATTGTTTTTTACACTGACATCAATCCGCCGCCAAGACCGGGCATGCCGGCGGTTATTTACACAAACTATGTGGAATACAACGACGGTCATATGGACATAGGCACAACCGGCAAACTGCCGCTGACGCCGGCAGGTCCCGCAATTCTTACTAAAACCACATCAGGCATATGCGGAAGACCGGAAATCGGATATTTTATAGATTATACGATTACGCTTAATGTTCCTGCGGGACTTTTGGGGCAACCGCTCTATCTTTTCGACACTTTGGGAATGATGCCGTCCGGTGCATACATACCGAATGTTCCGCAAAACTTTATAATTACCGCCATAGACCCTGCTACCGGAGTTGCGCCTGTGGTTCCGTTGGTATATAGCGGACCTACGCCTTATTATCAACTTGGCGGAAACTCGTGGTCGGTATTCTTCGGCACGAGCGTAGGCACCGACCCGTCGCAAGCGTTTTGGCAGTATAACAGAGAAATGCAGCTTATTATAACGTATCAGATACAGTTAGACGCCGCTACGGTTATCGGCCTGCAAAGCAACGCCAACAACATGGTGCAAAACACGGCATATTTGATAAACAGCGTAGGAGTGCCGCAAATAGCGTCGAACCTACCCAACTATAACGTCGTTGGCGCGCAAAATATGAATGACTACTGGCCAATTTTTAAAACAGCCATAGCGACGGCTAATCCTTCGTTGTTTAACTATACGGTGAGCATTAAGGGTGGATATTCTTTAAGCCCCAATCCGTTGTTTATGTCGGGCTCAACTCCGATTTTCACGGATACTTTCGATGACCGACTTGAATATGTCGCGGGTTCGTTCTATATGGTTAACACATCGAGCAACCCGGTAAGATATTTCGCTCCGATAACCGATGTAACCGTTAACGGCAACGAGTTCAGCGTAGTTCTTAGCGATTTGTACGAATTTACCGCTCCGCCACTTGCGGGCGGCGCGCAAATCGGAACGGCTCCGCCTGTTGATTGGTTCGCGGTGAAGAATAATTTCGAGGCGCACTATCAATTGCATCTCTTAGACGCCGAGCTTGCGCTTGCGCAGCCGAATTTGGTAAACACCGTTTCGATAGAGGTAAATCCGGGCGAATGTATGTTTGAAAACGGTACTCAAGTGAATTATTCTCCGAATCCGTTGGCAAAAACTATGACGCCGGTATCGACCGGCTCGAACATGATAAATGTAGAGATTATTATCAATCCTACCGGCGGCGTTATGTTTGCTCCGGATAGTTCGGGTGTTGGTCCGGCTGAAATTACCGCGAAGGACGAGCTTACCAACTTAATGCTGTACCTAGACACAATCACAATCTATACTCAAACTGAAGTTAACGGCATTTGGGACGGCATATGGACGCAACAAGCGATAACCTTTAACAGCGGCGATGTATGGAGCGTTAATGTCGTCAGCGAAAGCGAAGTTGATTTTATACTTCCGAATGAGCAGCCGATTAGGATTGTATATACCGCGCTTGTAACAACGCCTGCGGGGCAAACGGGGCAAATCAGTAACAAAATAAGCATATTCGGCGACCAAAGCGACGCCGGCAATGACCAATATACAGTTGACGATTCGCAAGTGGGAGCGGGCGCGAGCGTGGTGGATCTTAGAGTATTTAAACAAGGTCCTTCGCCGACAGACAGAAGCGCTACAGTTAACTTAGGCGGCGCCGTATTTAACCTTTATGTGGCAGATGTTACAGACCCCACGAATTATCAAGCTCCGGGAAATCTTGACGTTGCGTTCCCCGTAACAGGAACAGACGGCGTAGTCAGAGATTTCTACCTTCTTTTAGAAGATGTGACTACTGATTCAGACGGCATGGCGTTATTTGAGGACAATTGGATTACAGGATCGTACAAATTCCTGTTCCTATTGGTTGAAACAGGAGCGCCTAACGGCTATGTGCTTCCTGACGGTGATAGTGCTTATACATACTTTACTATTAATCCTCAAATACCAGGCACGGAAATAATTTATCACGAAGATGTGCTGGGGAATACTATCAACCCGATATCCGACTTTATAACCATTCAAAACGAGTTGTATGATCCGCGCGGAAGCTTGACAATCACAAAAGCGTTCGAGAATCTGCCGAATGGTATAAATGTATTCAACTTTGTATCGCAAATTACGTTCTTGGTTGTGGGCACAGGCTCGGACGGTAGTGAAGTATATAACGAAACAATCGCTTTGCAAGGCGGAAACTTCACTTGGAATCCGAATACGAGCAGGTATGAAATCACGTTGACTGACTTGCCGCTTGGAAGCTATCGCGTGTATGAGAGTGGTGGTAATGCAGTCGGCTATATCTTTAACCGACCGACCGTGCCGGAACTTGCAGAGATAGCGGCTGATGGCGACAACGTGATTGTGAATTTCGTGAACAGTTATACTTTCGTTCCACCGCCGCCGGTGCCTACTTTGGTTATTCATAAGGTGTTCCATGGTTTGGCACACGACAATTTGCCGAGAGAGTTCTTTATTCGCATAACCGGTCCGAGTAATTTTGACGAAACGTTGAATCTTGACGAAGCAATATCGGGCAAAAACTTTATAGGGCTTGAATTCGGCGAATATACGGTAGAAGAGTTTAACTTCAACGTTCCCGGGTTTAGAGTTTTGGAAGTATTGATAAACAACGAACGGCTGACATTGCCGCATAAGTTCAGTATAACTGCCAATAACCCGCACATATTTATCAATATAGATAATTTCTACATACCCACAAAAGAGCCTTTAGGAAGTTTGACAATAACGAAAGAATTTGAAGGACTTCCGGTTGGAATAAACGTCTTCAACTTCGTGTCACAGATTACGTTCCTGGTAGTTGGCGAAGACAGCGCGGGGCACGAAATATATAGTGAAGAAGTAAAATTACAAGGCGGAAACTTTGTATGGAATCCGCTGAAGGGCAGATATGAAATCATTTTGATTAATTTGCCTTTGGGACACTATAAGGTTTATGAACACGGTGGAGACGCGGTCAGATATATTTTGGATCGTCCGAATGTTCCAGAACTTGCGTCCGTAACAGTTCCTAGCAGGCACGGAATAGTGCATTTTATCAACAGCTATGCCGAAGTTCCACCGCCGCAGCAAGTGGGATCGCTAACCGTGCGCAAGGTGTTCGACGGGCTGACACAAGCGCAAATCCCACAAAACTTTGAGCTTGTCGTCAGAGGTCCTGATAATTTCGAAAAAATAATCAGACTTGCGGAAGCTTTGGAGGGAGTTCGGATTGACGATCTTGTTGTCGGAAGCTACACAATTACAGAACGCAACAGCCAGGTTGCAGGATTCAATATGACTGTGAATCCGGCGTTGCCATATACTGTAAATGTAACTGTGGATTCGGATATAGAAGTCATAATCACCAATGTATATCGTATTCCGCCGACACCTCCGGTGCCACAACCGATACCTCCGAGACCGATTACACCTACGCGGCCACCGGTATATCCGCCGCCAATCAACCCGCCGCCGACACATCCGCCGACACATCCGCCGATATATCCACCGGTTGAGCCGCCGATATATCCGCCAATCGAACCACCGTATCCGCCGGTAGAACTACCATATCCTCCGGATATAATCGAACCACCGGATATTGAAAATCCTACGGTGCCGACTGAACCGACAGAACCGGGCGAGCCGCCTCAAGCGCCGCAAACAGGCGATCAGCGGCAAACCACAATCTTTATCATTCTGCTGATTGCAGGCATTGTGGTTATAAGCAGCGCGGTTGTATATGGCAAGCGGAAAAAACTTTTCAGATAACATGAAAAAATACTGAAATTCCAGGATGTTACACAAACCCCCTGCATTTGCAGGGGGTTTTGATATGGAACGCGAAATTATCAATATTTTTTAAAATAATGCTCGCTTTTTAAAAAAATTCATGGTATAATTGTCGTTGATAATACAAAATAATACAAAACATCACAAAAATTGCGTATATACAGGAGAAAAATCATGGAATTGATGCAACTTATATTGATGCTTGGCGGACTTGGTTTGTTTTTATTCGGAATGAGAATGATGTCAAGCGGCTTGACAATAATCGCGGGCGACCGTATGCAAAATATTCTGCAAAAAGCGACATCGAACAGATTTTTGGCTGTTTTTGTCGGATTTGTCGCAACGGTCGCTATTAATAGCTCGACGGCAACCACCATTATGACGGTTAGCTTTGTTAATTCCGGAATGTTGAATTTAACGCAATCAATCGGGATTATTATGGGTGCAAATGTCGGAACGACGATTAGCGGGCAGTTAATCGCGTTTAGAATTGACGCGTATGCTCCGGTGTTTATCCTTATTGGCGTAATCATGTATATGTTTTTCAAAAAAAGAAGTATTAAAAATATCGGTTATGTTATATTAGGATTCGGTATTTTATTCTTTGGTATTACGACATTGGGGGCGCCGCTTAGAGAGCTTGCCGCCCAACCGGCTTTCCGAACAATGTTGACGGCGTTTGAAAACCCATTTTTGGCAATATTGGCAGGTTTTGTTTTCACCGCCGTTGTTCAAAGTTCAACTGCCGCTTCGGGAATTTTAATTGCTATGCACATGCCGTCGCCATATTATCCTTACGTCGCAACGCCTATTCCTTTTGCAACGGCGGCGTTTATCTTACTGGGCGTAAATATCGGTACGAGTGTGACGACGTTAATCGCGTCAATTCCGGCGAACCGCGAAAGTAAGCGCGCCGCCTTGTTCCATATTATGTACGATATTATAGGTAGTGCGGTGTTCGGTCTGCTGATTTTCTTTGTTCCGCAGATTTTGTATTGGTTTCAAGCGACTTTTACGTCGCCCGAGCGTCAGGTCGCGATGTTCCATACTTTGTACAATCTTGCGACAATGCTTCTGCTATTGCCGTTTGTTAAATGGGTTGCCGCGTTAATGAAAAAAATTATTCCGACAGAAGGGAACGGAAAAGGCGAACTTTACGAAAGGAAACTGTTGTACATTGATCCGCGCGTGCAAAGCACGCCATCAGCCTCCGCAATGCAAGCGCGCCGAGAAGTCGAGCGAATGGCGAATCTCGCGTTGGAGAATTATCGTTTGTCTATCAAAATCTTTTTAGGAAGAAAAATAAAATTGATCGACGACGCTTTGGCAAACGAAAAGATAATCAACTATTTGAATCACGAAATCACTCGAAACTTGGTAAGAATCAACGGAATGTATTTAGCTTACGCGGATAACAAAATGATTGGCTCGCTGTATCATGTAGTTAACGATATTGAGCGCGTCGGCGACCATGCTGAAAACATAGTGGAATTCAGTGATGACTATCACGAAAACGAAAAAATGTTTTCGGAAGAAGCAATTTCTGAACTGACTGTCGCGTCAAAAAATGTTGAAAACTTGCTTACGCGCGCGATAGATGTGTTCACATCAGGGGAATATAATCCGGAAGTAATGGACGATATTCATAAAGTCGAAAAAGCCATCGACGCCGAAATGGATAAATATAAAGAGGCGCATATAAAACGTATGGAAAAAGGCATTTGCAATCCCGCCTCCGGAATGTTATATGTAAATATGCTTACCGATTTAGAACGTATAGCAGACCATGCGACCAATATCGCGTATTCGCTTAGGTATCAAAAATGACGGGTATCTACCCCGGTGCACGGTAGATTGCCGCCGCATGATTGGTTGCAACCTATCGGCAAGCGAGTATTTTTTGCAATCTCGAATAAATAAAATATTGAAATAAGCCAAAATCCCGCAACATTTTAAGTGTTGCGGGATTTTTAATGTCAAAAAAACTTAAAATTTGCAAATTTTTACTTAATTTAACAAATTTTTCTTGACAATTAAATAGACATAGTTTACAATTGATTACAAGGAAAAATTTTACATATAAAAAAGGTTGTGATTCCAATGGTTTAAGTTGAAGTGGGAGAGAATTCTTATTTAATATTTAAAAATTTGAATTTAATTGGGAGGAATCTTACGTATGAAGAAAATTTTAAATGTTTTATTGGTGTTTGTTTTGGTTTTTACGGTAAGCGCAGGAGTTTTGGCGGCTCCGAATGATGCCGACCATGATGCTTCGGAATTTGAATGTTGCTATTGGCATGCTTATAATGACGAATGCTTACCCGCCGAGGGTGGTTATAGTGATTACTATCATTATGAGTTGGCGAGATACCGAGAATTGCCGTTATTTGTGCCATTCTCCACAACTATGCGTACATACAACAGAAACAATGTGAATCAAAGCTTATACCTGTTTAATGGTCAGCAGTCTTCGTTGTTTACCGTAGGCATGATACGATGTCGTCATACAAGCGGCGGCACATGTCCGGCGACTTTTCAGTTTGACTCAAGATTGGTTGATATAATGCATCATGTTCGCTCACATTTTGGTAGGGCTATTACCATAACCAGCGGATTTAGATGTCCTTCTCATAATACCGCTGTTGGTGGCGCCGCGAACTCGAACCACCGACATGGAAGAGCCGTGGACATACAAGTGGCAGGAGTTACGCCAACTCAGGTTGTAGCTTTTGCTCGAACCGTAGGCGCGTCCGCGGATACTTACGTGGGTTCGACTTTCGCTCACCTTGCAGTACCGGTTGGCGCCGTGACTAATTTTAGACCATACGCAGCCGCCCCACCACCGCCGCCAACAACATATACGGTAGTGTTCAACGCGAACGGCGGAACGGGAACGACGGCAAACCAAGTAATATCAAGAAACGCGAACGTTGCGCTGCGTGGAAACGGCTTCTCGCGAGCCGGTCACACGTTTATG
>Ga0131853_10001179_pt1 | contig 47323 bp, 37 predicted proteins | sample TergutLab28metaG_FD_92764 | JGI IMG/M metagenome (GOLD analysis project Ga0131853, IMG submission 92764) | Labiotermes labralis P1 segment gut microbial communities from Petit-Saut dam, French Guiana - Lab288 P1 (version 2) (version 2) | ecosystem: Host-associated > Arthropoda: Insects >... | reverse complement strand
TCTGCCGATGCCCTCCCTCCATCGGCAGAGGCTGGCCCTGGAACCCTTCGCCCCGCTACTGACACCCGCCACTCGGCCGCAGCCGGCAACCACAATGCCTTGGAGGACAGCTCCCGAGGCCCTGCTGCCGAAGACCCGCGCCCATCCGATCCCCTTCCTCCGACGGCCGAATATGAACGTCATGGCTGGACGCCAGCGGCGGCGGTGTTCTGCCGTTGTCGGCGCGCCGTCAGGGGATGGCCAGACCTCCCGCGGCCCCGTGCACGGACTCGCAGTTTGTTCCTCAGCCCGCCGCCTACCTGCTTCTCCGCCTTTTCCGGTGGCAACCCGTCGACCCGGACCGCAGGCGCCCTGGCGCCGAGGACCGGAAGCGACGGGGCGGCAGGCCGTAACCCCCGCCCGGAACCCGGCCGCACCCGGCGCGCACAGCCGCCGCGGCTCCGTCCCGGTCGCCCGCCGGACCGCCAGCCACCATATTCCGATGATCCATTACTCGAATTCTGTATCGAAAGATAGGTATCTTGATCATCCTAATGATCTTCATTCGGTGCTACATTCGCTAGGGAACAGTTTTTCGCTGTACGGGGTGATAATCATGACCGAATCGAATGCGCCGGGGAGCGTCCCTGGTCCCGTGCCGGACCGGGATCCCCGGCTGGCCGGGTTCGCCGAAGACGGCGCCTACGGGCACGCGCTGCCGTCCGCGGCGCTGGCCGGGATCCTGGAGGATCTGGCCGACGGCACCGGACGGCCGCCGCCGGAGGCCACCGACGACGAGATCATCGGCATGCTGTCGTCCTGGCAGGCCCTGGAAGCCCACGCCAGCGCCCGCATGCTCGCCGTGCTCCGCGACCTCATCCGCCGCCGCCCCAAGGACGGCCGTCCCGCCCCGTACCCGGGAGACCTGCCCGCCGGCTGGGACAAGAGCGCCGTCTACGAGGCCGCCGCCGAACTCGGCGTCTCCTGGCAGTCCGCCGCCCCGCTCCTTGCCCTGGCCTGGGACCTGCAGGCCCGCCTCCCCGGCACCGGCAGGCTCCTCGACCAGGGCATCATCAGCGCCCACAAGGCCCGCATCGTCTCCGAGGAACTCTCCGTCCTCGACGACGACAAGGCCGCCGAGACCGAGAAACTCCTTCTTGACCACGACCTCGCCGCCCCGTCCATGACCCCGGGACGGCTCCGCCGGCTCTGCCAGCGCCTGGCCGACACCGCCGACCCCGACGGCGCCCGCGAGCGCCGGGAAACCGCCCAGCGCGAACGCGCCCGCGTCTCGTTCTTTCGGTCCCACGGGGGCGACACCTCCCTGTTCGCCGACGGCCTGCCCGCCGACGAAGCCCTCGCCGCCCAGCAGAACATCCAGACCCGGGCCCTCGCCTACCGCGACGCCGGGATCTGCCCCGACGACACAATGGACCTCCTGCGCGTCCTGGCCCTGGTCGACCTCATCAACCAGGCCAGCCTCGACGACCGCATCGCCCGCTACCGAGCCGCCAACGGCGACGACCCCGGCCCGCCGCCCACAGAGCAGACGCCGCCGGACGGCGGACCAGCCGGCAGGGACGAACCCGCTGACGGCGGCACCAGGCCTTCCGGCTCTCCTGACGGGACCGCAGACAGCAGCGGCACGGGCGGCGGGCGCGGCGGGACGACCGGGCCCCGCCTGCCGTCCCTCCTGAACCTCACCCTGCCCCTGGCAACCCTGCTGGGGCTGGCCGACCGGCCCGGCGAAATCCCCGGCTACGGCTCAGTGGACCCCGGCCTCGTCCGCGACCTCGCCAAAGCCGCCGCCTCCAGCCCCCGAACCACGACCTGCCTCACCATCACCGACGACCACGGCCACGCGACCGGCCACGCCTGCGCCCGGCTGATCCGCGCAACCCCGAACCCGGGAAGCGACGCCGACCGTGCCGGGCCCGCCCCCGGCACCTGGGACCTCCAGCCCGACCCGGCTCGCCCCGGACCCGACGGCGGCTACGGGGCCTGGATCCTCACCCTGCCCGGCGGCAGCCGCTGGCGACTCGGCATCCACCCGGTTCCCCTGACCGAATGCGACCACCGGCACGCCACCGCCTCATACCGCCCGGGGGCACTGCTCCGGCACCTGGTCGAAATCCGTGATGGCGAGTGCGTGTCCGTCTCCTGCTCCCACCCGGCCCGGAGCTGCGACTACGAACACGCCACACCGTGGGACAAAAACGGCATCACGGACGCCTGTAACGCCGGTCCCGTCAGCCGCAGCTGTCATCAGGTGAAGCAGAAGCCGGGCTGGGGCCTGTCCAATCCGGAGCCCGCGATCCACCGCTGGTCCACCCCCTCCGGCCGCACCTACGACAAGGGCCCCAAGACCTACCCGGCATAGCCGAACGCGGAACCCGCCACCGGAGCACCCGGAACCCGAAGGCGCTCCGGGGCTCCCACGTGCCCGGACCCCGATAGGCGACCAGGAAGGAGCCGGGTGCGGCGGCCGCGCCGGGTGCGGGTTGACGCCAGACCGGGGTTACGGCCTGCCGCCCCATCGCTTCCGGTCCTCGGCGCAGGGCGCCTGCGGTCCGGGTCGATGGGTTGCCATCGGAAAAGGCGGAGAAGCAGGTAGGCGGCGGGCTGAGGAACCAACTGCGAGTCCGCGGACCGGGTCACGGGAAGCCGGGGTTCCCGGGCTGGTACCGGCCCGACAGGGGAAACGGGCTCAGCAGGGAGGCGCGGCTCCCAGCCCTGCCCGGCCAAGGGTAAGGCCCTGACACAATCCCTTGTCCTGAAAGGATCACTAAGATCGACAAGTCACGATGATCATTAATGCCACTCGTCTGACGATGGGAACATAAGACCGTTATCGGCACTCCAGGGCTACCATGGGCGGCATGGTCGGCGGCGTTGGGCCATCAGGCGGAGATCAGGGAGTCACAGGGGGCACCGGAATGGAACCCGCGGAATCGAACGGGCGGACACGCTTCGGAGCGGAGCTCCGGGCACAGCGCACCGCCCGGCACTGGACCCAGGTCGAGCTGGGCAACGAGATCGGCTACTCCGGGTCCTTCATCAGCGACCTGGAACGCGGCGACCGAGCCGCCAGCGAGGACCTCGCCCGGCGATGCGACGACACCTTCGCGGTTCCGGGAACGTTCCTGCGCCTCTGGGATGACCTGCAGCGCGAGGCGTTCCCGACCTGGTTCGCCCCGGTCGTCCCGGTGGAGCGGGAGGCGGTCAAGATCCACCGGTGGGAACTGGGGGCGGTGCCGGGCCTGCTCCAGACCGAGGACTACACCCGCGCGCTCGCCCGGGCCCGCAAGCCGCAGGACAACGAGGAAGCCATCGAACGCATCGTCCAGTCCCGGGTCGACCGCCAGAGCATCCTGGACCGGCCCCGGCCGCCGCTGCTCTGGTACGTGATCCACGAGAGCGTCCTGCGGCACGTCATCGGCGGTCGCGAGATCATGGCCAGCCAGCTCGACAAGATCATCAAGGCCGCCGAGAGCCCGGGCATCGTCATCCAGGTTCTCCCGTACACCGCTCACGATCACGCGGGCGTTGAGGGCCTCCTATACCTCTACGAGCGCCCGGGGCAGCCGTTGACTGGCTACAGCGAATGCTTCGGCGGCGCACGGCTCATCGACGACGGTGCGGAGGTGTCCGATCTAACTACAGTGATCGGGATGCTCCGTGCGGCCGCACTGCCGCCACGGGATTCGGGAGCCTTCATCAGGCAGATACGGAGAGAGCATGACTGAGAGCGGCACCATGTGGCGGAAGTCCAGCTACTCAGGCGGCAGCGGCGGCCAGTGCGTGGAGGTCGGCCAGAGCCTCGGCGTCCTCGTCCGCGACACCAAGAACGACGGCACCGGCCCCACTCTGCGCTTCTCCCCCGAGAACTGGAAGCGCCTCACCGGTACGCTCCGGTAACTCGCCGACCTGTCGCCAGCGACCGGATCCCGGCCGGGCGGGACGGTGGCGGTCACCGCTCGGCCGGGACGAATGGACCAGCGGGCCCCTATTCGCGTGACGCCTGGGCGCGGACCTTCCAGCGGAGGGTCGTCAGGTGCGCGTCGAATAGCTCGACGAGCATGCGGGCGAGCTGGCCGTCCGGATTGCCGTCGCCGAGGGTGATGAAGGTGAAGATGACCCAGGCATCCCTGCTGTCCGGAGCCGACACGGTATAGGTCACCCGGCGCCCGGCGTGCGTGGCCAGCGGGTCGGCATCCGGATCCGCCGCCTCGACCGTCTCCTCCCGGAGCGCGGGCTGGCCATTGACTTCGACAATCTCGGACTGGGCCGCACTCGACGCGGCCATCGACTTCAGAAGGTCGAGCGGGGCCACCTCCTCGGGGTCCGGGTCCCGCCACTCCGAGACGGTGTAGGACGCCGGAACGGCCTTGCCGTCGACCGTCTCGACCGGCAGGGCGATCAGTCCCGCCCCGGCCGCCTGGGCCTGCTCGACCACGCGGACAAACTGTTTCCTGACCTCCTGCCGGAACGGCGTCGCGGTATCACGCGGCACCTCGGCGGGGACGGAACCGTGCGCCAGCTCGTTGAGCCGCCGCTCCAGGAGGCCGTGATCGCGGGGATGCAGCGACAGGGTCTCCCAGCCCGGGATCTGGACAATCGAATACGAGCTGCTCATACGGGCTCTCCTGACGGTACGACCGCGCCCAGGAGTTCAACCATGGCCGAGGCCAGGGCCTCGGTCGCCTCGATCTCGGACGTGCGAGCGGAGACGAGGATGTCCAGGTCCCAGGCACGGCGGACAAGGTCGATCCGGGCGGTCAGCGTGTCGTCGGGCTCAAGCTCCATCGCGAGGACGGCGACGCCGTCCGCGAGTTCCTCGGGCAGGGTCGCGACCTCCGGCCGTCCCAGCGGCCCTTCCCGCCGAGCCCCAATCCGGTCGAGCAGGTAATTCGGGTTACGCTCCAGAGGCTGAAAAGCCCGGACCCGGGACCACACGGCGCCCTTCACCGGCACCCCGGTCGCCCGGAACCAGCCCGGGTCAGCACCCCGCGCCCACGACGCGGGAAGCGCGTCGATCTGCAGAACGGCAGTCATCACCTTTCTCCGTTCATTGCCTGTGTCGCGTCCGCTGTCAGCCCTTGGCCGACGATCATAGATATTGCGACGTGCCAGACCACGGCCCTCTCCGCACCCCCGTGATACCTTTAATAAAATTCTCACCTTTCCCCGGGAAGTCATTTTGGCATCCCCAGCATACGGGCTTTACTTCGCCGTTATGATAAGCCTTGGTAAATACGATAGAATCATTTAGCCCGTCGGCGTCGGAGCCACGGAGCCCCTTCAGGTAATTGAAGGCATTTCCCTCAGCACAATATCCGTTACCAGATGAGTACATCACGGCATTGCCATTTCCTCTATCTATCGCACCGACGAATACGCGATTATTATTTGCAGGATACTGATCCGCCGAGAATTCTTTAACCCGCGTATCTAGCCACCCTAGCGTCTTATACAATCCAGGCCCCCTGCCCACCGCTCCGATCTTGTTGGCCAGCGCACGGTGGGCCACGCCTCCTCGCGTACTCGGAACCTGGTCTCTAGGCGTTGTGCTCGCGCACCCAGCGACAAGACCTAGAGGGTCCATGAGAACGTACGGGTTAGAGACATAAGCGCGGTTGTTGGGGCCTGCTTCCAGTCCCAGCGGATCGGGCGAGAGGTAACTTCCCGTCAGGGGATCGTAATACCGCTGGTTGTTGTAATGTAGTCCGGTTTCCTGGTCTTCGTACTGGCCGGGGAAACGAAGCGGCGTGGACGCGCCGCCGGGATTCCAAACGGTCGCCCCCCAGAGGGTGCGCTGCTGTCGTCCGGCCAGAGTCCCGTCCTCCGCGAACAGTTCAGAGGGCATCCCGGTGAGATCGGTGATAATTGAGTAGAACCGCTGATCAATCTCTTCTTTCGGCGCGTCACGAATAGACTCGTGTTCTGCTTGGAGAATCGGATCGTAGGTCCCAGGCTGGTACTCCCATGTCGTAATGCGCTCGCCGGAATCCGTTCCCTCGGCTTGCTCGACGAGAATGAGGCCATCCCACACGTACCGGGTCTCGCCGAGGACCTGCCCGCCGGGCGAAACACGCTGTTTGCCCACGCGCCGCCCGAATGGGTCATAGCGATAACGCCATGTACCGCCATCCGGCGTCGTGACAGAGGTAAGCCTATTATCGGCGTCCCACTCGTAACGCCAGGTCTCCGGCTTGCGGGAGATCCGGGTACGAGTGCGAGTCACGATGCGGCCCGCCGCGTCGTGACGGTAGCGGACGTTGCCCGCCTGGGTGATACGAGTTCCCGTGACCTGCCTGGCCCCCTGGGATCCGCTGTCCAGCGACGGAGCGGTGGCTCCGAACGGGAGGGACCAAGAGGCCGACGCGACGTTCCCGGCCCGGTCATAGGCGTATTGCTCGGCCCAGTCGGGTCCGGTGACTCCGGTGACCCGGCCAGCGGGGTCGAGCGCCAGGGAGCGGCTGCCGGTCAGCAGGTCATCGACACGCTCGGGGACGCCGTCGGCTCGGTACCGATACGAGCGCCGCTGGATCTGGCGTCCGGGAGCGGCGAGGGACTGAACCGCGAGGTGCCCGCGTTGATCCCACTCCTGCACGAGCGAAAGGCCCCCTGGCAGGTCTCGGAGGGTTTCCTGGTCGGCCGTGTCGTAGCCGAACCGCAGCCGCCGGCCCGCCGCGGTCACCGCGACCGGGCGGCCAGCCGTATCGAATTCCCAGGCAGTGGCCAGTCCGGAAGGAGTTACCCGTCCGGCGACCCGGCCGGCGCTGTCGTAGGAAATGCCGACCGAGCGCCCATTGCAGGTCTCGGAAATTACCCGGCCCAGCACATCGCGTTCCAGACGCACATCGGCGTCAGGGTTCTGGGTCCGGAGCAGATTGCCCGCCGCGTCGTAGGCGAAGGACGCACGCATGCCGCCCACCACGCGCTCCGTCATGTTGCCGAGCACGTCGTGCCCGAACGCGATTTCCTGACCCACCGCGTTGACCTGCCGGATGAGCTGCCCGGCGGCATCGTAAGCGTACGTCGTGGTCGTGCCGTTGTAGTCAGTTTCGGCAGCGAGCTGACCCGCGAGGTCATAGTCATAACGCCACGCCAGGCCCCCATACCGGACCTCGGCCAAGCGCAGTGCGTGATCGTAACCGAACTCGGTCCGCGTGCCGTCGGGCGACAGTTCGGCGGTCACCGAGTCAAACGGGCCGTGCTCGTAGCTGGTCACCGCGCCGACGGCGTTCACGTACCGGGACAGGTTGCCTTCCGCGTCCCATCCGAAGCTCTCCGTCTTCCCGTCGGGGAGCGTCCGTGACGCCAGTTGGCCCTCGGGGGTCCAGTACAGGGAGGTGACATTGCCGTCGGGCAGGGTGACCCGGGTGACCTGGCCGCGGTCGTCCCGCTCGTATCTCGTCCGGGTGCCGTCTGGGGCCGTCACCTCCGCGGGCATTCCCGCGGTGTCAGACACCACCCGGGTAACGGAGCCGTCTGGACTGGTCACGCTGGCGAGGTGACCAGCCTCGTCGTAGCCGAATCGCGTGACAGAGCCGTCTGGGTCGGTCACCTCGGTCCGGTTGCCGCGTTCGTCGTGCTCTTGCCGCCACGTGTTCCCGTCCGGGCCAGTCAGCACGGCCGGCAGGCAGCGGCTGTCGTACTCGACCGTGGACTGGCTGCCATCGGGCCGGGTGATCGCGGTGATATCGCCGCGGTCGTCGTAGGCGTACCGGGTAACCCGTCCCAGGGGGTCGATGTCCGTCGTGACGTTTCCGCGGGCGTCATACTCGTGACGGGCCGTGTTGCCCAGAGGATCGGTCAGCGCCGACAGGTGCCCGGACTCCGTGAATTCGTAGGTCGTCGTCGCGCCGCTGATGTCGGTCCAGCGGGTGACTCCCGGTTCGTAGGCGAACGTCCCCGACAGGGCTCCGCCCGGTCCCTCACCCGAGACGCACTGGCCGTGCTCGTTGTAGGAGTACCGGTAGAACTGCCCGTTCCGGTCCTCCCACCCCGTCAGCCGGCCCTCAGGATCGTAGGAGAACCTCAGCGGAAGCCCGGAAGTGTTGACGACCCCGGTCAGGTTGCCGACTTCGTCGTAGGAGTAGCGGCGCAGCGGCTCGTCGTCCCCGGCGACCGTGAGCGCGGTGACCAGGCCGCCGGCGACCGTCACATCGACCCGGTAGCCGCCCGAGTGCGTCACCGCCTCCGGAGCGCCAGAAGCGTCGTAGGAGATCGACACCTCGTGCCCGGCCCGGTCGCGCACGGCCGCCAGCGACAGCTCGCCCGCCCCGGAGACCCCCTGCTCGTACCCCCAGGTCAGTCCGCGCTGCGGGTCATGCACCTCATACGAATCATCCGATGTCCGCCGCAGCGTCCAGACCGGCCCCGACTCCGGCACCACCGCATCATCGCCGGCCGGAACGGGCCAGGTCACGATCCGGCCGTCGGCGAACGCCCCGCGGGCCCGCCCGGCGCTGACCTCCAGCCGCTGGTCCAGCGTCGACAGCCAGCCGCGGCCGAACCACCGTCCCGTCCGCCACGAGGACCGGTGGGTCCGCTCGATCACGAGCGGCAGCAGCCCCGGCAGCGACACGTCGGTCTCGGTCATCAGGACGTCGCCGGTCGCCACGTCCACCGGGTCGCCGTTCGTGCATGCCTCGTCGTTCCCGTGCGGCGCTCCCTTGGAGTCGGCGGCCGCGGACATCCCGTCGTCAGCGGCCTTGGTAGCGGCACTGGAACCGGCTTCGGCACTGCTCCGGGTCGTGCTGGTGAGGGATTTCACGCCCGCCTTGATCGCCGGACCGAGGACCTTCGCCGCACCGCACGTCAGCAGGCCCGCGATATCCATCCCGATGCTGGCCCACGAACCCCCGCCCAGCGCCTTCAGCCCCGCGTCTGCCGCCAGCGTCACCGCCCCGATCGCCACCCCCGCCGCGGCCACCAGCTCCCCCACGCCCGGGATGACAAGAGCGATCACCGCCAGCGCCATCCCGATATACGTCAGCACCTTCACCAGGATCTGCAGGAACTTCTTGAACGCGTACTTGAACTTGTCCCAGGCCGAGTCCGTCAGCCCGTCACCGAACCCCTTCCGGATCGTCGTCGCCGCCGCCTGCCCCGCCGAATCCAGCGCCGACAGCACGCTGCCCAGCTTCGCCTTCGCCGCCGCCAGCTTCGCCGCCGCCGCGTCCGCCGCCGCCGACTTCGCCTGATTCGCCTGCTCCTGCGCCGGGCTCAGATGCCCCCCGTGCGGCGCCGTCGCCGACGGCATCGCCCCCGCCGCCTTCCGCGCCGAATCCGCGTCAATCGCCTCATCCAGCGCCTCCGACGACCCCCGCAGCCCCGCGTCCAGCGCCGGGCGGTACTCCGTCAGCGCCGACACCACCGCCTCATACCGGCCCACCACCTGGTCCAGGTCCTTCGACACCTGACCCGCCGACGACCGCAGCTCGTCCGCGTACTTCCCCTTCAGCGACTCCCCCGACGAAATCCTCGACAGCCGCTGACCCTCCACCCGCATGTCCTCCGCCATCGAACGGAAATGCGCCAGCCGCGCATCCACCTCCGGCACATCCGCCACCACCGGATCCGACGGCTGATCCAAAAGCTCCCACGGCCCCGGACGCTCAGGCACCCTGCAGATCCTCTCTCGTCATCTGTTCGGCTTGCTCCGAACCAGCGTCATGTTCTGAGAGGGCGACCTGAAGCAGGCTCCACCGCCCTCCCTCTGCGGGAGCGGGCGACGCGGCCCGCCGGCCGTCCGGCTCGGGCCACGTCTCGATCTCGATCTCGATCTCCATCAGCTGCCGCCCTGATGGCCGTGGTTGACCTTGAGACTGTCCGAAAGCTGCTTGTCCGCCTGGTCCCAGGTGGAGCACGCCTTGTTCACCCGGTCGCTGAGCTTGGACAGGCGCGACTTGATCGCCTGCCGGTGGATGTACCAGTTGTTGGCGAAAGAACCCATCGCGTCGGCGACGTCTGACTGCCCCCAGATATTCCAGTATTCCTTCGCGTCCTGCCCGCAGTGCTCGAATTCGTGGAGAATCGCCTTCAGATCGCGGTTCGTGTCATCGAGAGTCGCGTCGACGACCAGGTCTGCCATGCGTCATTCCTCCTCGTCCGGATGAATCGCTTATTCGACAACTCGGGGCACCTGCAGGGTGAGGAGCTCGCCGTCGCCGCGGTGCACGAGCGCGCGGCCGGGCATGACCGGGCCGTTCGTCACCGACCTGGGCAGGCGCACGCCGAGCAGGTCGCCGTCGAACGGGTTCCGGGGGCTGAGCAGGGCTCCGCGCTGGTTATTGCGGATGTCCGTCTGCCAGCCCGAGAAGCCGCCTCCGACCTCCGCGGTGTTCCCGCCCAGGATGATCCCGCCCCCGGAGTCGGCCGCGCTCCTGATCCATCCGCGCAGGAACGCCGTTTCCGGCACGTCCCGCACCAGCTCGCCGTCGTCGATGACGAGCACGACCGGTCCGGTGTCCGTCGCCAGGGCGGCCTCGAGCTTGTCGGCCGGGGTGTCCGTGCCGGTGAAGATCGCGCGGATTCCGGCGACTCCGGTGTAGAGCGCCTCCAGCGGCGAGCGGCGGGGCAGCAGCAGGACGACTTCCGTCCCGGCGTCGAGCAGGGCACGGGTCATCGCCGCGAGCAGGTTGCTGCGTCCCGAGCGCGGCGGGCCGGCGATGAGGAAAGTCGGAGCCGTCCCGAGATCCGTGCCCACGGCGGTGAGCTGGTCCCCGCCGACCCCGATCATGGCCCACAGCGGCTTGTCGTGCGGCTCGGCCGGGTAGTCCGCCGCTTCTTCCCAGGTCAGGTTGGCGGGCAGCACGTCGACACGCATGGGGCGCAGGGCCTGGGGGACGGACTGGTCGCGGTCACGGGCGCGCACGCCGATCTCGGCGAGGGCCTCGGCCTGCGCGGACGCGATCGGATCCGGGGCGAGCAGCGCGATCTGCGCTTCCTGGCCGGTCGTGGCCCGGAGCATCCGGCCGTCGGGAATCCGCTCGGGAAGCTTGCGCGGGTTGAGGTCGGCCATGCCGTAGTCCGCGCGGTCGGCGAAACGGAGGACCCACTTGTCGTCGGTCAGCACGCCGATCCGGCCCGACAGCAGCGAGCGGTCCCCGGCGAGGACCAGATGCAGGCCAGCGCCGGCGCCTTCGCGCAGGAAGGTGTGGATCCGTTCGACGAACGCCCCTCCGTCCAGCTCGCCGTAGCTGCTGGTGTAGTTCTCCCACCGGTCGAGCAGCAGGACCAGGTGCGGCAGCCGGTCACCGGGACTGGCGGCCTGGCGCCGCTGTTCGCCGATGTCGGCCACGCCGAGCCGGCCGAACATCTCCTGCCGCCTGGTCAGTTCGGCCTGAAGGCGGTCGAACAGGCGGGTCAGGCGCTCCCGCTCGCTTCGCTGGACGATGGCTCCCGTCTGCGGGAGGCGGGTCAGGGGCAGCAGGGCGCCGTTCCCCATGTCGATGCCGAACAGGTGCATGTCCGCGGTCGATACCGCGGCGGCGAGGCCCGCCGCGATGGTCCGCAGGGCCTGCGAGCGCCCGGTGCGGGACGCGCCGGCGAGGAACAGGTGGCCGAAGGTGGACAGGTTGAGGGTGACCGGGCGCTGCGCCTGCTCGCCCGGCAGGTCGCCCAGGGCCCACGGCACGTCGGGAAGGCCGTCTTCCGGCTCGCGCCATCGCGCCAGCGCGAGCAGGTCCCGGCGGGTCACCGATTCCGGCAGCGGCGGCAGCCACGGGGAATGGTTCTCCGGCAGTCCGAGCGTGCTCACCGCTTCCCGGGCCGCGCGGACCAGGCGGGTGAGGTCGGTCTCCTCGCCGTCCTGGGCGTCCTCACGTGGCGGAGCGGGCAGCGGGTAGCCGACGGACGCCCAGCTCAGAGGGGCGATGAAGGGCGCCCGCGCGCGCCGGGGTCCCGCCGCGACCTTGCTGCGGCCGCCGACCCGCGCCGTCTGGAACGGGATGAGCGAGGAGTGCCCGAGGCGCACGTAGGCCCGGCCGGGGGCCGAGGCGGAGATCTGGGCGGCCTCGGGCGTGCCGATGATGTCGCTGCTGTCCGCGGCGTCGGTGACCCGCAGCGAGATCCGGAGGTTCGTGTTCGCCCGGATGTCCCCGGACACCACTCCCGAGGGACGCTGCGTCGCGAGGATCAGGTGGATGCCGAGGGACCGGCCGCGCTGCGCGATGTTGACCAGGCCGGTCACGAAGTCGGGCAGTTCGCGGACCATGGACGCGAACTCGTCGATGACGATCAGCAGCCGCGGCATCGGCTCCGCGCCGTTCCGGGAACGGGCCTCGGCGTAGTCTTCGATGTCCTTGGCTCCCACCGCCGCGAGCATGTGCTCCCGCCGGGTGAGCTCGGCGCCCAGGGAGGTGAGCGCCCGCTCGACGAGGTGGGCGTCGAGGTCGGTCACCATGCCGACCGTGTGCGGCAGGTGCACCGCGTCTTTGAAGGCCGCGCCTCCCTTGTAGTCCACGAGCACGAAGTTCATGGCGTCAGGCCGGTTGGCGACGGCCAGGCTGGCCACGATGGTCTGGAGCAGCTCCGATTTCCCGGAGCCGGTGGTGCCCGCGATCAGTCCGTGCGGGCCGTCGGTGACCAGGTCGATGGCGAACGGGCCGTCGAAGGAGGCTCCCAGCGTCGCGCGCGTGCTGCCGGCGGCGGCGGACCACCGGGACAGGAACTGCGCGGGGCCGACCGGTTCGAGTCCGAGCACCTCGGTGAGCCGGGCGGACTGGGGAAGCGCGTCGTCTTCGTCTCCGCCCGCGTCGCGGACCGGGGCGATCGCGCGGGCCGTCCGCTCGAACCAGTCCGGGCCGACCACGTCGAGGCGGGTCTGGTGGTTGATGTCCTGGGGAGAGCGGCGCAGGCCGGCGCTGCCGTCGGCATGCACCACGACGACCGCCGTGGCCTCCTCCGGCAGGGACCGCTCGCTGTCGTCGACGCACACGCCGTAGATGCCCACGTCCGGGCCGTCGCGCAGGATGGCGGCCACGCCCGGGTAGCTGCGCAGGCGGCGGGCGCCATCCCAGAAGACGACGATGTCGGGGCCGAGCCGGACGCGGCGCCCGGGGGTCAGGGCCGCCTGCGCCTGCCGCTCGCTGAGGATCCGGCCGAGCTCGGCCACCCGCCGTCCGACCGTCTCCGCGTCGTTGCCGATCACGGAGCGGGCGTCCTGCCCGAAGAGGGGCGCGAGATGCGGCAGCCACGCCGCCCAGCCCCATTCGGTGTCATCGCGCCCCGCGGCGAGCAGGACCACCTGCACGTCGCGCGGGCTCTGCAGGACGGCGACCTGCGCGAGGAGCCATTTGGCGACCGGGCGGGTGCGGGCGGCGGGCCCCGCGACTCCCATGACCCCGGCCGTTTTCAGCGGGATGGCGAGCGGAACGTCGTGCAGGGTGACCGGGAGCCGCCGGTGGTACTCGAGTTCCTCCCTTGCGTCGTCCACGATCACCGAGCTGGGGACATCGCCCGTTCCCGCGCGGAGCAGAAGGTAGTCCTCGTCCGCGTAGCGGCGCTCCCACAGCCGTGACTCCGGAACGGACGCGATACGCCCGAGGTCGACCGCGCTCGGCGCCGACGTCAGCAGCGACCGCCGCTCCGCGGCGTTGCCGGCCTCGATATCGGCCTCGATCCGGGAGACAGTCGCTTCGTAGTCGGCCATCTGAGACCGGTAGCCGCGCTTGCCCTGCCGCTTGGCGGTGATGCTGTTAGCGATAACAACGACCGGCGCGAGCGCCGCGATCGCCAGGAACGCGTAGGAGTGGAACGCGAACGCGGTGACGACGGCGCCGAGGACCGGCACGAGCGCCCCGATCCAGGGCAGGGCGCTGGGCTGGGGTGCCGTCGGCGGGGCCGGGATCCGGAACTCGCTCTTCGCGGGGGCGGGCATCGTGCGCGGCGGGCGGTTGAAGTCGAAGCCGCCGGTCTCGGAGTCGGGATCGAGTACGGCGTCGGAGTCGGTCACCGGCCGCGTCGCCAGCAGGCTGCCGGAGATGGCGAGCTGCTCGCCCGCGGGCCAGGCGGTGAACTCCTCGGTCAGCGGCGTGCCGCCGACCTCGGCCCGGACGCCGGGCGACGTCACGCGGACGCGGGCGCGCATCGTGACGTCGACCTGGATGATCAGGGCGCCCGCGGGCACCGGGGCGAGCCGGCCGTCGATCGGGTGCTCCCCCGGCCCGAGCCTGATGGTGCGGCCGGCCCCGGGTCCGCTCGCGATGCCCACGTCGAGCATCCCGGCGGCCGACTCGGAGGCGCGCGGGAAAGTTCCCACGTCGAAGACCGATCCCTGGCGGATCCCGGCTTCACGGAGCGACCAGTCGTGGCGCACCTCGCGGCCGGCGACCCGGACGCGCCGATCGTCGCTGGCCGCGCCCGGACCGCCGGCGCCCATCCGGCGCAGCAGGTCACCGACCGTGCTTTCCGGGTCGGCGTCTACCAGGAAGTCGCGAGAGTCATCGCCGGCGTCACGCAGGGAAAGGGCAATACGCAAGTTTCTTTGCCTTTAATCGGTAGATGCGACGAGAAAGCCGTGGGTCCCGCCGCATGCGATGGCGGGACCCACCCCCGGCTAGTTCTTGATCGCGTTGGCCAGGTCGCTGTCCGTCTGCTCGAGCGCCTGGGCCGCCTTGTTGAGGTACTGGGCCATGCCGGTCAGGCCCTCGATGGTCTTGGTCGCCCCGGTGTTGAACTCCTGGTAGGAGTTGTTGAACGCCACCGAGGACTTGTCGGTGACGTAGCCGCCGGAGACAAGCGAGTCGACGAGGGACTTGAGCTGGGTCAGCTTCGACTTGATCTCGTCTTCGCCCTGGCTGAGGCGCGAAGCCGCGTCGTGCATGTCCTGGTAAGTAACGTGCATGTCGGGCATGTGATCCTCATTTCCCTTTTCGGTGTCCGCGCCGGCGGTTGCCGGAGCGGCGGTTCGGGGTCAGCGGCCAGCCGGAGATACGCGGCCCGGGCGGGGAGCGCCCGACGGAGCGCTGTAGGTGATGTCGGGAAGGAACCCGCTCGAGAGCAGGCCGCGATTCGCGGTGAGTCTCCATGTCGCGGCCGGCGCGGCGCCCTTGATGAGGATCCACGCCGGCACGTCCGCGGTGAAGCGGTCCCGGAGCGCGGCGGTCTGAGAGCGCGACGGGGGCTCCTCGAACACGATGAGCGCTCGTTCGCCGGCGTGGAGATCCGCGAGGAGGTTCTCGGCGCTTTCGAGGTCCGGCTCGGTTCGCGCGTAGACACGCGCGACGCGTACGGGCGCCGACCAGGGACTGGCGGTCAGCTCCCTGATCCAGGCCTCGACGACTTCGTCCACCGCGGCCTTCGGCCCGTCAACCGAGATCGGCCCGCCCGCCTGCGCGAGGTCCAGCAGTACCTGGCCGTCCTCCGACGCTCCCAGCATCGCCAGGCCGGCGAAGGAGTTCCCGCCGGTATCGCGGACGCTGGACGTCTGCAGTTCCGACAGCCGCGCGCTCCAGGTTCGCCCGTCGCTCGACGCCGCCCACCCCGCCGGGCTCCTCGTCGACGGCCTGGACACGGTCACCGCGATCGACTCCGCGTCCACGGTGACGAGGTAGGCGCCGGGGAACGCGATGCCCTGGTCGTCGCACGCGGTGGTCAGGGCCCTGAGGGCACGGTCGATGGCCCAGATCCCGGACCGGTCGGCCGACGCCGGCGCGGCGCTTCGCGCGGCGCCGCGCGCGGCGGGCTTCCCGCGGCGCCGGTACAGCGCGAACGCGCCGATGAGCGCGGCGATGACCAGGACCGCGATCCCGATCGCGATCCACACCGTGGCGGACGTCCCGCCCCGGGAGCCGGACGCTGACGGCGCCGGGCTGCTCGCCCGCGACGCGGTGGCCGCGGACGCCGCCGGGGAAGGCGCGGACGCCGTTGGGCTGGGCGCGGCGGACGCCGCCGGGGAAGGCGCCGCGGACGGAGCCGGGGCGGTCGCGGACGACCCCGAGGCGACCAGGGCGGCAATCGCGTGGACCTGGGCCGGGCTCAGCGCCTGCCCGAAGAGCTCGACGTTCCGGATGGAGCCGGGCCACCAGTCAGCCTGCTTGCCCTGGAACATGGCGCGGCCGATGGTCACGGGGCCGTTGCTGGCGGCAGGGGCGGAATCCGCCGTGGTCCCGGCCAGCTTCCCGTTGACGTAGAGCGCGGCTTTCCCGCTGGATCCGTTGTAGACGCCGGTAAGGCGGGCCCAGACGCCGGTGTACTTGCCGTCGCATCCGAAGGTCTGGTCGGTTTCCCTCGCGAATGCCCAGCACTTCTTCGTTCCATTCCACTGCAGGTAGAAGGAACTGTTGCCGTGACTGCCCCCGTCCTGGCCCACGGCCGTGGCGGACTGGCCGCCGGCCGGCAGCGTCTTGAGCTTGACCTGAGCCGAGACCGTGAAGCTGCTGCCCGGACCGGTGTTCACGACCGGGCCGGAGGTGGTGAACGCGGCGTCGCTGCCGTTGAACGCGGCACACGTGCTGACCGGGCACCAGATGACGTTCTGTCCGGCGAGCGAGTGCTTTCCGGAGCCGCCGTCCGCGACGGACGCGGCGGCGGCGCCCTTCGGACCCGGGCCCAGTCTCCAGAAGCCGATCGGCTGCGGCAGGCCGCTCTCCGATGACGCGGACGGCGCTACCGCCGCGGACGCGCGACCGCTTCCAGCCGATTGCCAGCTGACCACGCCGGTCACGGACAGGCTGATGAGTACGACGACGGCAAGTCTGCACGCGGCATGGCGCACGAAAGCTCGTTCGCGGGTCACTCTTCTCCTCTAATGGCTGACGATGGCGCAGGAGTGCCGCCGCGGGCGGCGAAAACCGCACTTGGAACCGTCATCAGCGCGACACTGCCGTCGCGTTCTCACGCCTTCGCTATGACTGCTCAAATAGGGCCGCGATAAGGATCCGCGCACGAAAGCCAATAACCCGCCGCAGGCAATACGATTCCCCGCACCGGGACGGAGTTCATCCTGGTTCGCACCTTAGTTCCGACCGCTAATGCCCCAAACTGTACCACGAGTCCGGCAAGTTACGATTTGCCTCTCTAATGGCAAACGTCATTTTTTAGCAGGAATTTTGGGCGTATTTCTAATCGCCTTTCACCATTTCAAGCTTTTCAAGATGTTAGCCCTAACATGAGTGCTATAGCGGCTAACGTCCTTTTCGTCGAGGATCACGGCGTCAGGCGTCGCGTTCGGGGTTGAGGGCCGACAGGGCCGCCGACAGCTCGTCGAACAGGGGCGGGGCGGCCGCGACGGTCATCGACGTGCCGGGGGCGGGGTCCTTCAGGCCGCCGACCTTCACGCCCGCCTCTTCGGCGACGAGGGCGCCGGCGGCGTAGTCCCAGTAGTTCAGGCCCCGCTCGTAGTAGGCGTCCACCCGGCCCAGGGCCAGCGCGCACAGGTCGACCGAGGCCGACCCGCCCCGGCGGATGTCCCGGATCCGGGGCAGCAGGGCCGCCACGACCTCTCCCTGTACCTGGCGCCGCTCCGCCCGGTAGCCGAAGCCGGTCGCCACCAGGGCGCGGTCCAGGGCCACGCCGGGGCCGACGCTCAGCTTCTCCCCCGGGCCGCCGTCCGGGCCGGACAGCCAGGCGCCGCCGCCCCGGGTCGCGGTGAACAGTTCCCCGGCCCGGGGCGCGAACACGGCCCCGGCCACGATCTCGCCCCCGCGTTCGGCGGCGATGGACACCGACCAGTCCCGCAGCCCGTACAGGTAGTTCACGGTGCCGTCGAGAGGGTCCACGACCCAGCGGACACCCGAGTCACCGGAATCGCCGGTCTGGCCCTCCTCCTCGCCGAGGATGGCGTCGCCGGGGCGCCGGGCCAGGATCCGGGAACGGATCAGTTCCTCCGCCTTCCGGTCCATCTCGGTGACGACGTCGGTCGGGCTGGACTTGGTGTCGGCCACCGACACCCGGCCTTTGAAGGAATCCAGCAGCTCGCCGGCTTCCCGGGCGACCTCCACGGCCAGGGTCAGCAGTTCGGTGTTCACGCAGCGCCTCCCGGGCGTCGAGGGATGTAACGGCAGCAGTCTTCGGGGCAGCCGACGGCGGTCCCGGGGTCCGCGGCGGCCGCGGCCACCAGGTCGACCGCCATCTTCGCGAACCGCGGCGTCGACCCGGGGGCGGCCGCCCGGGCGAAGCCCATCCCCAGGGACTCCGCGACCTCCCGGGCCTCGGTGTCCAGGTCATGCACGACCTCCATGTGGTCGCTCACGAATCCCACCGGGACCACCACGACCGCGGGCACCCCGCCTTTGGCCAGGGCCCGGATGTGGTCGCAGACGTCCGGCTCCAGCCAGGGCACCGACGGCGGGCCGCTCCGCGACTGCCAGACCAGGTCGAACCCGGCGCTGGAACGGCCGATCCGTTCGGTGATAAGGGCCGAGGCCTGCCTGAGCTCGGCCTCGTACCGGCCGCCGGCGATCGCCGGGGCGGCGGTGCCCGCCGACGGGCTGCCGCTGGCGGCGGCCATGCCGGCCGGGACGCTGTGCGCGGTGAACACCAGGCGGGCACCGTCCCGCTGGCCCGCCGGCAGGGTCTCCAGCGCGGCCCGCGTGCTGTCGGCGAAGGGCTCGATGAAGCCGGGGTTGCCGAAGTACGGGCGGATCTTGTCGATCCGGGGAGCCCGCGGTCCGACGGCCGCGACCGCGCGGTCGATGTCGTCGAGGTACTGGCGGCAGGCCGAGTAGGAGCTGTAGGCGGACGTGACGAACGCCACGGCCCGCTCGATCCCGTCGTCGGCCATCCGCCGGACCGTGTCTTCCGCGAACGGCGCCCAGTTCCGGTTGCCCCAGTAGGCCGGCAGGTCCAGGCCCGCCGCCTTGATCGCGGCGAGCATCTCCCGGCACTGGCCGTTGATCGGGCTGACCCCGCCCCGCGCGTAGTAGTGCTCCGCCACGCCGGAAAGGCGCTCACGGGGGACGCCGCGGCCCCGGGTCACGTTCTCCAGGAACGGCATCACGTCGTCGGGCCCCTCGGGACCGCCGAACGACAGCAGCAGGAAAGCGTCGTACGCGGGCATGTGTCCTATCCAACCAGGAGCGCGGTCAGCGCCCGAACTCGGAGGCGTACTCGCTGGCCAGGGCGAGCACCTCGTCCACGTACCACGTGGCGTGGTTGTAGGCGAAGATCGCCGAGCGCAGGCCGGACCCGCCGGACGCGGCGCCGGACGCGCACAGCATCCTGGCCGCAGAGGGGACGGCGTCGAGGGGGTTCATGATGTCCGGGGCGCCCGCCTGCCCGAACGCGGCCATGCCCCAGGTCTTCCAGGTGGACGGCTCGAACTGCATGGGCCCCAGCGCCCCGGCGCTGGACGGCCCGACGTTGGCCCCGTCGCCGCTCTCGATCTGGCCGATCGCGGCCAAAACCGTCCAGGACAGGCCCGGGCAGTAGCGGGCCGCCGACTGCCGGTACAGGTCCAGGTAGCTGTCCGGGCGGCGGGCCGAGATCCGGACGTGCGTCTCGACCGGCAGGCTGCCGGCGGCGACCGTCTCGGGGGCGAGGCGGATCGCCTGGCTGCGGCGGCCGAGGGCGGCACGGACCTGGCCGGTCAGCGCGGTCATGCTCGCGGCCGGCGCGTTGACCAGGACGGCGAAGTTCCTCACCAGGCCGAGGCGGGCCGCCTCGGCGTCGCCGACGATCCCGCCGACGCCCGCGACGCCCAGCGTCGCGGCGGGGCCCGTCCGGATCCCGGTGCGCACGGCGGCGCTGACCGGGTACTTCACCCCCGGCCGCAGGCCGTCCGCGCGGGCCGTCGGCGCGGCGGGGACAAGGTTCCCGGCGGCGAGATGAGACCACACGGCCGCGTCGCCCGCCGTGTCCGGCGGCGTCCACGGCCGCAGTTTCGCGCCCGACGCCCCGAGCAGGGTGACCGGCTCGCCGCCGACCGTGACCCGGCCGCCGGAGATCGGCAGGAGATTCCTCACCTGCGGGATCTTCCGCAGCTTCGCCAGGTCAGCCGCGGTGATGCCGCCCGGAACGGACGCGATGACGTCGGGCACGATCAGGCGCTGCGGCGCCGGGCCGACCGAGGCGTCCTGCGCGGCCCGCGGCGGGCGGGCGGACGCCGGCGGCGCCTTCGCCGGGGAAGCCTTCGCGGCCGGGTCCGGCGCAGGAGCGGCGGCGCCGGCCATGAGCGCCAGGCACGCGCCCGCGGCCACCACGGCCGCGCCGACGCCGGTGCCGATAACGGCCGACCGGCGGCCGCGGAACACCAGCCGACGGCGGAACGCCGGCCGCCGGAAGGTCACGCGCTTCACAATTCCCTAACTGTACTCGTATGCACGGGAACGCGGCCGGTTACCGATAGGCTGCTGATCATGGAGCAAGAGGCAGACGGGAGCCCCAGACAAGCGGGCACCACCACTGCCCACGGGGGGGCGCAGGCACACGGCGCCGGGCCATCACACGCCGCCGGAGCGGGCCACTCGCCCGCGAACCGGGGCCGCGCGGGCGTCCGTTCCGCGCGCAAGCCGAGCAGCCGGCCCTCACTGGGCGGCGGCACGCCGGCACAGGACAGGGAACTGCGCGCGCAGGGGCGGGAAACCGTGCGCAAGCTGCTCGAGGCCGGCCTCATCGAGTTCAAGGAACGCGGCTTCGAGGGGGTCCGCGTCGACGACGTCGTCCACCGGGCCGGAATCTCGCACGGCACCTTCTACCTGTACTTCTCGAACAAGGAAGACCTGTTCAAGGCGCTGCTGCGGGACGCGCTGCACGATATGGAGATCGTGGCGGGCGACTTCCCGGTCGTCACCTGCGGCGAGACCGGGCTGACGGTACTGCGGCAGTGGATCCGGAAGTTCTTCACCGTCTACGAGGCGCATTCGACGGTGCTGCGCACGCTCAGCTCGGCCAACGCGCCCGGGGAGATGTTCAGCGACGCGCTGCGGCTGTTCTACAGCATCACCGAGTCGATGACCACCGGCATGACGGCGGCCGCCGCGACCGCCGGCCGGCACCAGGACAACCCCGAGCTCACCGCGTTCGCCTGCATGATGATGCTGGAGAAGGTGAACTTCGTCGCCACCACGGACATCATGCTGCCCGGGGACGAAGAGGTAGAACTGCCGGTCGAGGAGATGGCCAACAAGATCGCCGACATCATGTTCGCGGCGTTCGGCCTGACCGCTGGTTAAGTCACCGGTGGTACCGGTGAAAACTAGGTATGTGCGATTTCTCCAGGACAAGCAGCCCGCCACCGACCTGACCTACAGCGACGTCTTCATGGTGCCCGGGCGCAGCGCGATCGCCTCCCGGCTCGACGTCGACCTGACCACGCGGGACGGCAGCGGCGCCACGATCCCCGTCGTCGCCGCGAACATGACCGCGGTCTCCGGCCGCCGGATGGCCGAGACCATCGCCCGCCGCGGCGGGCTCGCGGTGATCCCGCAGGACATTCCCTCCGACGTGGTCGCCGACGTCATCGCCTGGGTCAAGGCCCGCGACCTCGTGGCCGACACGGCGATCACCCTGTCGCCCGGCGACACCGTGGGAGACGCGCTCGCGCTGCTGCCCAAGCGGGCCCACGGCGCGGTGATCGTGGTCTCCTCCGACGGGGCGCCGGCCGGCGTCGTGACCGAGGCCGACTGCTCGGGCGTCGACCGCTTCACGCAGCTGGGCGCCGTGATGTCCGCCGATCCGTTCACGCTGCCCGCCGGCACCCCGCCGTCAGAGGCGTTCGAGAAGCTCCACGCCGGGCGGCACCGGATCGCGCCCGTCGTGAGCGCGGACGGCGCCTGCGCCGGCGTCCTGACCCGCACCGGGGCGCTGCGCGCCACCCTGTACTCCCCCGCGGTGGACTCCTCCGGCCGGCTGCGCGTCGCCGCCGCCGTCGGCGTCAACGGGGACGTGGCGGCCAAGGCCAAGCTGCTGCTCGACGCCGGGGCCGACGTGCTCGTCGTGGACACCGCGCACGGGCACCAGGACAAGATGATCGCCGCGCTGACGTCGATACGCGAGCTGTCCCCGGCGGTGCCCGTCGTCGCGGGGAACGTGGTGACGGCCTCCGGCGTGGCCGATCTCGTGGAGGCCGGGGCCAGTATCGTCAAGGTCGGGGTCGGGCCCGGCGCGATGTGCACCACCCGGATGATGACCGGGGTGGGGCGGCCGCAGTTCTCCGCCGTCCTGGAGTGCGCCGCCGAGGCCGCGTCCCTGGGCGCTCACGTGTGGGCCGACGGCGGGGTGCGCCACCCCCGCGACGTGGCCCTCGCTCTGGCCGCCGGCGCGTCGTCGGTCATGGTCGGATCCTGGTTCGCCGGCACGTACGAGTCGCCGGGGGACGCGTTCCGCGACCCGGACGGGCGGCTGTACAAGGAAAGCTTCGGGATGGCGTCGGCGCGGGCCGTGCGGATGCGGTCGGCGGGCGACAGCGCCTTCGAGCGGGCCCGCAAGGCGCTGTTCGAGGAGGGCATCTCCTCGGCCCGCATGTACCTCGACCCGGCGCGCCCGGGTGTGGAGGACCTGCTGGACATGATCGTCGCCGGGCTGCGCAGTTCCTGTACCTACGCCGGGGCCGCCGACTTGCCCTCGTTCGCGGAACGGGCCGTGGTGGGAGTGCAGTCCACGTCGGGATACGCCGAGGGGATGCCGCTGGCGACCAGCTGGTAAGCCGGCCCGCCTACCGGGAGCCGTCGGCGGTCACCTCCGCGGCCCCGTCCGCGGTCACCGTCGCCACGCCGGTCTTGTCGCTGACCCAGGCCGCGATGCGGTCGGTGAGGGAGTCGTCGGTGGCGCGCTCGGCGTGGCCGAAGCCGGGGAGGATCCACAGGTCCTTCGGGTCGCGGGCGCCGTCGTACAGTTCGCGGCCGTGGTCGGCCGGGAAGAACATGTCGCTGTCGCCGTGGACGATCAGCACCGGCGCCGGGGCGATGCGCGCCGCGGCGGTGGCGGGCGGCTCCGGCTCAGGGTTCCAGCCGTCCGCGGCGATCCTGGTCTTGAGCGCGTACCGGGCGAACAGGCGGCCGGGCCGGGTCTCGGCCGCGAAATGGACCTTGCGCATCGGCGCGGTGCCCCGGTAGAACCAGTGGCCGGGGCCGCTGACCGACGCGACGGCGTCCACGCCGCCGAGCAGCCCGCCCTGGCGCAGCACGATGGAGCCGCCCATCGAGAAGCCGACCGTGGCCACGCGCTGGTAGCCGAGATGGCGCGCGTAGCTGACCGCCGCGTCCAGGTCGTGGATCTCCTTGGCCCCCAGCGTGGACAGCCCGCCGGAACGGCCGTGGCCCCGGAAGTCGAACGTCACCACGCCCGCGGCCCGGTTGAAGCGCTTGGCGATCTTCCACACCATCGGCCGCTGCCAGGACTGGGTGAAGCCGTGGGCCATGACGATCGCGAGGTCCCGTTCCCCGGCGGGAACGGGCAGGTGGACGGCGTCGATCGGGACGCCGTCAGTGGTCACCAGGGTCGTGGTCGTGACCAGAGGTCCGTTCATTCTCCATCCGTTCCGGAGGCCGCGGAGGGTGGCGGCTCCCGCTTCCAGCGTAATCCGGGACGGAGACAGCGCGGACCGCGCGCCCGCGAACGTTACGTGAACCCGGGCGCGCGACCACGTTACGTCACGACCTCAGGGCCCGGCCGGAGGCCGGATTCCATGGTCCGCGGGCGGGCCCGTGACTGATCGGCCCTGGCGGGGGCACAATGGACGGCAGGGGATGGTGCCCGTCATGGGGGCTCATGAGATGTTCGCGATGAACGAGGCAGTACGGACGGTCGCGTCGCCCGCCGGGATCTGGGCGGTGGTGATCGTAGCCATCGCCGCCCTGGCCTTCTGGCTGACCGCGATAACGGTCGTGTCCCGCAATCCGGGCGGCCGCCGCCGGAAGGCGCCCGAGCGCTACGGCCCGGTGCTCGGCGGAACCCACGTCTCCGAGTGCGGGCGCAGTGTCGCCCCGAGCCGGCAGTCCGACGCGGTGTTCGCCGACCGCGAGGCGGACTTCTACCTCGGTCCCCGGCCGGCCGGGGAACCGGCGTCCGGCCGGACGCAGGCCCGGCCGGCGCCCGCGGGCCGCGGGCCGGCCCCGGGCGCCAACGTGACGGTGATACCCGGGCCGAGGCAGGCCGGGCCCGAGGCTGGCGAGCCGGAGCAGGCCGGCCAGCCGCAGGCGCCCGCTATGCCCGCGCAGCGCGGCGGCGAGGCCGACCGGCCTCGCCGCGCCGCCGCGGGTCCCGGCGAAGGCTAGGCCGGCGCGGGAAGGTTGACCAGGGCGGCCAGGGTTTCCCGGTGCGCCCCGGCGGTGCCGAAGCCCACCGCCGCCGCCTTGGCCCGCTTCAGGTACAGGTGGGCCGGGTGCTCCCAGGTGAACCCGATCCCGCCGTGCAGCTGAACGGCCTCCTCCGCCGCCAGCACCGCGACGTCGCCGCAGGCCGACTTGGCCAGGGCCGCCGCCACCGCCGTGTCCGGGTCCCCGGCGGCCAGGCAGGCCGCCGCGTACCGGGAGGCGGCCCGGGCCTGGGCGATCGCGGTCCACAGGTCGGCCAGGCGGTGCTTGATGGCCTGGAACGAGCCGACCGGCCGGGCGAACTGCTTGCGTTCCTTCACGTAGGCGACCGTCATGTCCAGGCACCGCTGGGCCAGGCCGAGCTGCTCGGCCGCGAGCACCACCGCCCCGGCGGTCAGGGCGTCGGCGACCGCCGCGTCCGCCGCCTCGCCGGCCGCCACCCGCCGGCCCGGGGCGTCGTCGAACGTGATGTCCGCGAGCTGGCGGGTCATGTCCAGCGACACCACCGGGGCCACGTGGACTCCCGGCGCGTCGGCCTCCACGGCGTACAGGGCCCCGGGCACGCCGTCGGCGGGTACCAGCAGCACCCCCGCGGGCAGCGCGTCCGCGACCGAGCGGACGGTGCCGCGCAGCCTCGTCACCCCGTCCTCGTCGTCGCCCGGCCGGGCCCCGGATACCCGCACGCCCGCGGCGGGCAGGGCCGGCGGGAAGGCCGAGAACTCGACCGCGAGGGCCGCCGTGGCGTCCCCGGACGCGAGCCGCTTCAGCAGTGCCGCCGCGGGCGAGGGCGCGGTGCCCTCGGCCCGGCCGGCGCTGGCCCGGGCCGCGGCCAGGAGGGCCGTCGTCGCGACCACGGCGCTGCCCAGGTACGGGACGGGCGCGACGCCGGCGCCGAACTCCTCGGCCACGGCGGCCGCTTCCCGGTAGGAGGCGCCGGCGCCGCCGAGGGCCTCGGGGATGAGCAGGCCGGCCAGGCCGATCTCGGCCGCCGCCGTCCGCCACAGGCCGGCGTCGTAGGTGTCCGGCTGCTCGACCCGTTTGATCAGGCCGGTCACCGGGGCCCGGTCGGCCAGGAGGGAGCGGACCGCGTCGGCCAGGGTCCGCTCGTCATCGGTGTAGAGAAGATCCACGGTCACCGCGGTATGTCCTTCCAGGCGACGCCCTTGTCGGCCCGCTGCTCGGCCGGGAGGCCGAGCACGCGCTCGGCGATGATGTTGCGCAGGACCTCCGACGTCCCGCCCTCGATGGAGTTCCCCTTCGAACGCAGGTAACGGAACCCGGGACCTCTCTCGTAGCCGCGGGTAGCGTCGCGGCGCATGGTCCAGTCGTCGTAGCGCAGCCCGTCCTCGGCCTCGAACTCGATCTCCCAGCCGGTGATCTGCTGGTTCAGGCGGGCCATGGTCAGCTTGGCCGCGGAGCCCTCGGGCCCGGGTTCCCCGGCGGCCATCTGCTGGCGCAGGCGCTCGCCCGCCAGCCGGGCGACCTCGGACTCGGCCCACAGGCGCAGCAGGCGCTGGTGGGCGTCGTGGCCGCGCCGTTCCGGGTGCTGGCGCCAGGACGCGGCGGCGTAGCCGATGACGCCTTCCTCCCGGGGCACGCTGCGCCCGCTGCCGATGGACACCCGCTCGTTCATCAGCGTGGTGGTGGCCACCTTCCAGCCGTCGCCGACGTTGCCCAGCCGGTTGGCGTCAGGCACGCGGGCATCGGTGAGGAAGACCTCGTTGAACTCGGCCTCGCCCGTGGCCTGTCGCAGCGGGCGGACCTCGACCCCGGGCTGTTCCATGTCGATGACGAAGTAGGAAAGGCCCGCGTGCTTGGGGACGTCAGGGTCGGTGCGGGCGACCAGCAGGCCCCACTTGGCGTGGTGGGCCAGTGACGTCCAGACCTTCTGCCCGTTGACGACCCACTCGTCGCCGTCCTTCACGGCGCGGGTGGCCAGGCCGGCCACGTCACTGCCGGCACCCGGCTCGCTGAACAGCTGGCACCAGATCTCCTCGCAGGTCCACAGCGGGCGGAGCCAGCGTGAGATCTGCTCGCCGGTGCCGTAGGCGAGGATCGTCGGAGCGGCCATGCCCAGGCCGATGACATTGCGGGCCTGGTCGCGTTCGGGGGCTCCCGCCCTCGCGAACTCGGCGTCGGCTACCGCCTGCAGGCCGCGCGCCAGGCCGCGGCCGCCGTGCCCTACCGGGTAGGTCACGGCGGCCAGCCCGGCGTCGAACCTGGCGTTGTTGAACTCGGCGCTCGGGACGCTCGCCGGGTCGTGTTCCGCTATGAAGGCGCGGATCGCCTCGCGCAGCTCAGCTTCGTCGCTGGCCGTGGTGCTCAACGCCATTGTCTCCTCTCAGAAAACCGGGTCGCTCTCAGGAGACCGGGCCGCCGGCGACGTACAGCACCTGGCCGGACACGAAGCCGGCTTCCTCGCTGGTGAAGTAGGAGATCGCCGCGGCGATGTCCTCCGGCGCGCCGACCCGCTGCACCGGGATCTGGCTGGCGGCGCCCTTCTTGAAGTCCTCGAAGGAGACGCCGACGCGGGCGGCCGTGGCGGCCGTCATGTCGGTCGCGATGAAGCCGGGAGCCACCGCGTTGGCCGTGACGCCGAACTTGCCGAGCTCGATGGCCAGGGTCTTGGTGAAGCCCTGCATGCCGGCCTTGGCGGCGGAGTAGTTGACCTGGCCCCGGTTGCCGACCGCCGACGTGGAGGAGAGGTTGACGACCCGGCCCCACTTGGCGTTGACCATGTACTGCTGCACGGCCCGGGTCATCAGGAACGCGCCCTTGAGGTGAACGCCCAGGACCGTGTCCCAGTCGCTCTCGGTCATCTTGAACAGCATGTTGTCCCGGATGACGCCCGCGTTGTTGACCAGCACCGTCGGCTCGCCGAGCCCGGAGACGACCTTGGCCACCGCCGCCTCGACCTGGTCGGCCTGGCTCACGTCCGCGCCGACCGCGATCGCCTTCCCGCCGGCCTTCTCGATCTCGGAGACCGTGTCCGCGCAGTCCGCCTCTTTCAGGTCGAGGACCGCGACGGCCATGCCGTTGGCGGCCAGTCGCTTGGCGACTCCGGCGCCGATGCCCCGGGCGGACCCGGTGACGATAGCGATACGCTGCGGCATTGCATTCCTCTCTCGAAGTACATCTGGCACGCGGCTCTCTACCCGCGGGTAAAAAGCCACGACTCCAGTTTCCTACCGTGGCCGCGCCCTCCGCCGCAAGGGGCCGGCCTAGGACCGTTCGAAGACGTAGATGTCGTCGTCGGAGAAGATGACGCGGTAGCCGTCGCGCGGGAGAATCTGCTGGATGAAGGCGGGGACGTCGCCGGGAGCGGGCGAGTAGCCGCTGTCGAGGCCGTCGAAGACGACGTACCGGGTGGCCGGGTTTCCGGGGTTGCCGATCCAGAACGTGTCGGTGCGGGCCGCCAGCGGCGCCAGGAGGTCCAGGGTGGTCTGGACGGCCGCGCCGTCCGGCACGCGGGCCATCGCGGCGTCCGCGGCCGCCGCGCGGGGGCCGCCGGAGGCGTACGCGGTCCCGTCCCACAGGTCCCGCAGCGGGAACTGGAACGCGAACGCGCAGGCCGCTATGACCATCGCCGCGGGCCCGAACCGCGGCACCAGGGACAGAACCCGGTTCCCCGAGCGGCGCCAGCGGCCCATCACCTCGATCGCACTGATGAACAGGATCGGCATGACCGTGGCGTTGTAGTGCCACAGCGTGCCCCAGTAAGCCGTGTTGGCCGAGACGAACCGCAGCGCGAGGCTCGGCAGCGTGACCAGCGCCGCCGGCGAGCCCAGGCAGATGAAGACGGTGGTCAGAAGGAGGAAAAGGAGGGTGTGCAGCTTCTCGCCGGACCCGTGGAACGGCTGTGCCAGCAGCCCGGCCGGCGAGACCCCGGGCGCCGCCCCGTCCTTCCAGTAGTAGTAGTGGTGCTGCGGGTTGAGGGCCGGGATGATCACCGTGATCGCGAGCAGCGACCAGGCCAGCCCCCACAGCGCCAGCAGGGCCCCGCCGCGGGTCCGCGCCCGGTCCCCCGACCGCCAGCCGACGGCGGCCACCAGCAGCCCGATGGCGGCGACGGTGAATCCCTGGTCTTCCTTCACGAACACCAGCGGGAGCGCCCAGGCCACGCAGGCCCGCCAGCGACCGCGGGCCAGGGCCGACAGCGAGAACGCCAGCAGCGGCACGGCGAAGGCGATCTCGTGGAAATCGAAGTCGATCATCTGCTGCAGGCCCCAGGAGAACCCGTAGGCGAGAGCCACGGCCCGGGCCCGCCAGGGCGACCCCAGCAGCGCCAGGCCCGCGCCGGCCACGCCGAACACCGACAGCGCGGTCAGCGCCGCCTGCGCCGCCAGCAGGGTCGCGGGCGAGGGGAAGACCCGGAAGAACGGCGCGATGAGCGCCACGATCGGCTGGAAGTGATCCCCGAGGAGATTGAACCCGGCGCCGCGGACGTCGACCACCGGCACGCGCAGGTCCGCGTACTGTTTCACGTACTCGGTGTAGATGCCGAGATCCCACGACATCGGGTTCAGGGTGCGCAGCCGGGACAGCGAGATCGTCAGGTACGCGGCGAACACCGCGAGGGCGATGACCCAGGTCATCCCGTCCCGAAACGCCCCCGGTTGTTCCTCCCGCACCCGCCGAAGCCTACTGGAAGTCGCGGGCCGGGCTGTCGGAGTCCCGGGTGGCGACCAGGGCGATCGCGGAGGGGCCGGCGGTCATCCCGTCGTCCCACAGACGCTCGTACTTCTCGGGGCCGAGGGCGGCGCGGGCGGCGGCGGTCGCGCGCTGGTGCCAGGATTCCATGAACGGGTTGCCCGTGAACCGGCGCCCGACCAGCTCCCAGCGGGCCTCGGCCGCGCCGAACAGCCACGCCGCCCGCTCGTGCCGTTCCTGGTCGGCCGCCAGCAGCCCGAGGGCCCCCACGCAGTAGCCGACCCCGGTGACGTCGCCGAGCTCGTGCTTGAGCTGCAGGGCCCGGCGCACGCTGGCGGTGCCCGTCTCGGCGTCGCCGCCGACGAACTGGCACAGGCCCAGCTGGAACAGAAGGTAGCCGCGGGCCCAGAACTCTCCCCGGGGCAGCCGGTCCAGGCCGTCGGTCGCCGCCGCCGCGGCCGCGGCGGTGTCGCGGGCCCGCAGCTCCGCGAAGACCACCTGCTGGGCCAGCTGGGCCAGGCCCAGCTCGGATTTCTCCTCCTTCAGCAGGCGGTAGGCCGTCTTCGCGATGGTGCCCGCGGAGGCGAGGTCGTCACTCCAGGTGAGGGCCCGGTGCAGGGCGCAGTGGGCCCGGGCGACGTTGAGGGCGTCCCCCGCCCGCTCGGCCTCCCGGATGGCGTCGACCGCGTCCTGGCGTCCCGGGTCGAACTCGCCGAGGATGCAGCGCAGGAACGCCCGGACCGAGAGGATCCGCGGGCGCAGCGGGGAGGTGCGGCCGCAGCGCTCCAGGGAGCGGTTCAGCCAGTACTCCCCCTCCCAGGCCAGGCCCGCCATGTGCCAGAACAGGAACAGCGCCGTCGAGATCTCGACGGCCGCCCGCTCGTTCCCGTCCATGACGAACGCGTACTCCATCGCGGCGCGGATGTTCGGGTGCTCGCGCCGGAGCTCGGCGTACCGGCGGAGCTGGGACTCGCTCACCGAGTAGGTGTGGAAGTCCCGGGCCAGGCCGAGGTAGTAGGCGATGTGCCGGCCGCGGACGGCCTGCCCGTCGCCGGCCGCGTTCAGCTCGTCGGCGCCGAACTCGCGGATCGGGTCGAGCATCCGGTACCGGTCCTCGTCGTCGTCCCCGACCTGGACCAGCACCGACTTGCGGACCAGCTCGTCGAGGGCGGACGCGAGCTCGTCGCGGTCCAGGTCATGGCCCGCGCACACGGACGTGACGGCGGCGAACGTGAAGTTCCCGGCGAACACCGACAGCCGTCGCCAGACCGTCTTCTCCGCCTCGCCGCACAGGTCGTAGCTCCAGCCGAGGGCCGACCGCAGGTCCCGGTGCCGCTGAACGCCGGTCCGCCGGGACCCGGTGGTCATCTCCATGCCGAAGCCCGCCACCAGTTCCCGCAGGCTCAGGGCCCGCAGCCGGACCGCCGCGAGCTCCAGGGCGAGGGGAATCCCGGCCAGCCGGTGGCAGATCGTGATGACGTCGGCGCGGCTCTCGTCGTCGAGCGTGAACCCGGGGGCCACCGTCGAGGCCCGCTGGACGAACAGGTCGGCGGCGTCGCCCCCGGCCAGGTCGCGGTCGGATTCGGGGACCGGAAGCGGAGCGAGGCCGAACCGGTGCTCGCCGTCCATGCCGAGCGGCTGCCGGCTGGTCGCCAGCACGGTCACGCCGTCCGCCTCGGCCGTCACCTTCCGCGCGAAGTCGGCGGCGGCGTCGATCAGGTGCTCGCACGTGTCGAGGATCAGCAGCACGCGGCGGTCGCGCAGGTAGGCCAGGACGGCGTCCATCGCGTCGCGGTCGGTCAGGACGAGGCCGAGCGCGGCGGCGGCCGTGTTCGGCAGGAGGTCCGGGGCGCGCAGCGGCGACAGCCGGACCAGGCACACGTCATCGGCGAAGTCGCCCGCCACCAGCCGCGCGGTCCTCAGCGCGAGGCGGGTCTTGCCGACGCCCCCGGCGCCGGTGACCGTGATGACCCGGGCTCGCTCCAGACGCCCGTCGGCGTCCCGCACCTGGCCGGTCCGCACGACCTGAGCGAGGTAGGCCAGCTCGGCCTCGCGCCCGACGAAGCTCGTCGACTCGGCCGGCAATCCCCCCGACTGCCGTGGTGATGGCATGCGCGTCTTCAGTTCCCGTCATGATCGTTGTTATCGCAGAGCGTACTACGCGAGCGATATCCGCAGAAGCTTCGCGATCCGGCGCGCCTTCCTCAAGAAGCCCTGACCCTCAAGAAGCCCTGATCCTCAAGAAGCCCTGACGGGGTGCTCTGGCGGGTCCGCTCGCAGCAGGACCTTGGTCGCCTGCCGGGTCTGGACCAGGTCGAGCGCATGCTGGTAGTCGGACAGGTGGACGGTGTGCGTGACGAGGGACGCCAGTCCCGCGGCGGCGGCGAGCCGTTCGGGGACCGATGCCCAGGTGGAGAGGTCGTAGGCGCGGCACCCTATGATCGTCTGTTCGTTCCATGAGAGCCGGGCCGAGGAGAAACGGGCTTCCTGCGCGGGCAGCCCGACGCACGCGAGCCGGCCGCCGCGGCCGAGCAGCCTGGTTCCCGTCGTGACCGCGGACGCCGCGCCGGCGGTCTCGAAGACCACGTCGAACCGCCCGTGCAGGCGCTCGGTCCCGGCCGCGGTCGTCACGGTCTCGTCGGCTCCGAGCTGACGCGCCCGTTCCATCTGCGCGGCGTCCTCGGGCCGCCCCACCACGGTGACGTGATGATTCTCAAGGGCACCGACGGTGAGGAGCCCGACCGTGCCGGGGCCGACGACGCAGATGTCGTCGGCCGGCGTCACCCGCGCGGCGTCCACGGCGTGGGCGGCGACGGCGAAGGGCTCGGCGAGGACGGCAAGCTCGTCCGGCATGCCGGGCGGCAGCACCGCGAGGTTGCGCGCCGGCAAGACGAACCGTTCCGCGAACACCCCGTTCACGTCCAGCCCCAGCACCTTGCGCTCGTCGCACAGCATCGATCGCCCGCGGGCGCACCACGCGCACGCGCCGCACGTGAGATGGGCGCTGCCGACGACGCGTGCCCCGACGGGGAGACCGGCGCCCGGCCCGGTTTCGATCACGCGCCCGACGTACTCGTGCCCCAGCACCAGCGGGAATTCCGGCGAGTACCCGCTGCCTGGCCCGTAGGTCCCCCGGATCATCCCGAGGTCTGTATGGCACAGGCCCGCGCCCGCGAGTTCCAGCGTGACCTCGCCCGGGCCGGCGGACGGTTCAGGGTGGTCGCGCCACGCGAGGCCGCCGTCTCCGGGGGTGGTCTTGATCAGTGCTTTCACCGGGACTCCTCAGCTGTCGCCGGGAAGGCCGGCCCAGCCGTTGACGCGGGGCGCCGCGCCGAGTCGCTGGCTGATGCGCCACGCGGTTCGCCGCACGTCGCGGGCGACCTCGGGGATGGTTGCGTCGTTGATGCGGGAAGCCGGACCCGACACGCTGATGCTGGCCACCACGTCGCCCGCGCTGCCGAAAACGGGCGCGGCGACGCAGCAGAGATCCGCCTCGAGTTCCTCCAGGTCCGCGGCGTAGCCCCGGGCCCGTATGTCAGCCAGCTGCCGCCGCAGGCCGGCACGGTCGGTGATGGTGGCCGGCGTTCTTCTCTCAAGACGCGGCCCGGGATAGATCGTCGTCAGGTAGTCGTCCGCGACGCCGGCGAGCAGCGCCTTGCCCATGGAACTGCAGTGCGCCGGCGAACGCTTGCCCACCCATGAATGCATCCGGACGGTATGCCAGCCATCGACGACTTCGACGGTGACGGCTTCGTCTTCGTCCAGGATGGCGAGGTGCCCCGTCTCCCCGCACCGGGCCACCAGATCCCGCAGGTGAGGAAGGACCGCCCGCCGCAGTTCGGCTTTGTCGGTCGCGAGCGCGCCCAGGGCCGCCAGCTTGCCCGCCAGCCGGTACTTGCCTTTCTCCCCGGCCGGCTGAAGATAGCCCGCGGCCGCCAGCGTCGCGGCCAGCCTGGAGGCGCTGGAACGGTGCACCCCGAGATTCTCGGCTATTTCCGGCAGGCTGATCACCGGACGGTCCCGCTCGAACATGTCCAGGATGGCGAGCCCGTGAAGCAGCGACCCGACGAGTCCGTCCCGTGCGGGGCGGCCCTGGCCGGGCGCGCGGGCTGGTCCGGCCATCGACGCACCATTCTGGAAGCAGGCTGCTGGGTACCGCCATTAGTCTATGGCCGCCGCGGACGGCGATGCGGCTCCGGGTGAATTCGGCAGGTCAGCGCTGTCCAGGGATCGGGACAGGTCCCGCTGGCGGGTCTCCCGCACCGCGTACACCGAGCCGATGGTGATGACCGCGGCGGCGATGAGATACAGGGATACGGGCCACCACGACCCGGCCGCGGCGACGAGCGCCGTCGCGATGAACGGGGCGGGCCCGCCGCCGATGCTGAGCGCCACGTTGTATCCGAGCGAGGTGCCGCTGGCCCGGTACTCCGTGTCGAACAGCTCGGCGTACAGGGCCGCGCCGATCGACCACTGCGAGGCGTGGGCGATCGTGAACGCCAGGATGAGCCCCAGCCATACCAGCCCGGTTACCCGGGTGGCGGTGAGCAGGAACAGCGGGAAGGCGAGGATCGCGCAGCTGACGGCTCCCCAGATATACACCGGCCGGCGGCCCACCCGGTCGGACAGCCGGCCGAAGAGCGGGACGGTGAACAGCTCGATCGCGGCCGCGATCGTGACCCCGGCGAGCATGGTGCCCGACGCGACATGCAGGTCGTCATGGCCGTAGGACACGAGGAACGTCGCCGCCACGTAGAACGTGATGTCCGGCGCGAAGCGGACGCCGATGGTGGCGAGCACGTTCCTGGGCTGCTTGCGGACCGCCATGACAACGGGGTTGGCGGGCTTGCCGGCGCTCCGGACAGCGCGCAGGTACTCGGGCGATTCCAGGATGTTCATCCTGATGTACAGGCCGATCGCGACGACGACCGCGCTGAACAGGAACGGAACCCGCCATCCCCAGGCGTCGAACTGGGCCTTCGGCAGGAGTTCCATGAGCGCGAACAGGCCGGAGCCGAGCAGGAGCCCGGCGGGCGAGCCTTCCTGGACGAGCGCGCCGTACAGGCCCCGTTTCCCCTTGGGGGCGTACTCCGAGACGAACACGGTGGCGCTCCCCCATTCGCCGCCGAGCGCGAGTCCCTGAATGAGCCGCAGCAAGACGAGCAGGAGAGGCGCCCAGATGCCGATCGTCGCGTAGCTGGGCAGCAGCCCCATTCCCAGCGTGCCGATCCCCATCGTGGTCAGCGTGATGATCAGGACGGACTTGCGCCCGGCCCGGTCCGCCATGTGCCCGAAGATGATGCCCCCGATGGGGCGGATCGCGAAGCCCGCGGCGAAGACCGCGAAGGCGGCGAGGGTACCCGCGGTCGAGCTGACGCTGGGGAAGAACAGCCGCCCGAACACCAGGGCCGCCGCGGTGCCGTAGGCGAAGAAGTCGTAGTACTCGATGGTGGTGCCGATGGCGCTGGCCAAGGTGGCCCGCGCCGCGAGTCTGGTCATGTCCGGTGTGTCCGGCGTCCCGGTTCCGCTCGTGCGGGTTTCCGCCATTGGAGACCTCGATTCTCGGGGGGTGAGACTCTCGGGGAGGGTTAGTGATCGGGCCAGCCGAAGGAAGGCTCCGGATGAGGCAGCGGGGGAAGGTCCCAGCTGCCCACGGCAGGCTGGACGGCGTCCGGGTCGACCGTGACGTCGACGACCGCCGGCCTGCCGGATTCGAACGCCGCCGCCAGGACGTCCCCGAGGCTGCCGGGGTCGTCCGCCCGGAATCCCTCGGCGCCCATCGCCCGGGCCATGGCCGCGTAGTCGGCGGTGTAGGGCTTTCCGGTCCGCTCGTAGCGGAACGTCGTGGCCAGGTCGCGTTCCGGCTTGAAGTAGCCGCGCTGCTGGTCACGGATGGAGATGAATCCGCCGTTGTTCCAGACCAGCCACACGACGGGAAGGTCATACTCCACAGCGGTGGCGACGACCGAGGGAAGCATCAGGAAGCCGCCGTCTCCCACGACGGCCGCCACGGGCCGCCCCGGTGCCGCCAGCCGCGCGCCCAGGGCGCCGGCCGCGCCGAAGCCCATGGAGGCGAACCCCCAGCTCTGCAGCAGGCTGCCCGGCCCGTTCGGCTGCCATTCCTGGACGATCCAGTTGTGATGCGCGCCCACGTCGCTCAGCAGGATGCCGTCGGACGGCAGGACGGCGCGCAGGTCCGCCAGCACGCGGGCGGGGCTGATCGGGACCGCGGCGGATGACCGGCCCGGCGAGACATGACGCTCCCATTCCGCTCGCCATCCGTCGATGTCGCCCAGCCAGCGCCGCCGGTCGCCCGCGCGGGTGTCCGCGCCGTCCCGGCGGGCGGCCGCGGCCGCGATGAGCTGACGCAGCACCTCGGCGGGACTGGCCGCGATCCCGAGCGCGGCGGGGTAGTTACGGCCGATCACGGCCGGGTCGACGTCCACGTGAATCAGGCGGGTCGGCGGTATCGCGTAGGTGTAGCCGGGAAGCCACGAACTGGTGGAGCGGTCGTCGAAGATCGTGCCGAGGGCCAGGATGACATCGGCGCCGCGCGCCGCGCGGTTGGCCGGGTAGGTGCCGTTGCGGCCGGCGACTCCCGCGTACAGCGGGGAGCCGGGGGCGGCGAGGTCCTTGCCGAGCGGAGAGGTGACAAACGGGATCCCGGACGCGGCGGCGAGTTCGCGCAGGTCCTCGGCGGCGCGCTCACCCGTCAGTCCGTGACCGGCGACGATGAGGGGGCGCCGGGCCGACAGCAGCAGGCTGAGGGCGGCGTCGATGTCGTCGGCGGCCGCCGCGGTGCGACCGGACACTCCCCCGCGCCACAGTCCGGGATCCGCGGCCTCCGCGGGCGTGTCTTCCGCGAACACGTCGAGCGGGACGTCCAGGTGCACGGGCCCCGGCCGGCCGCCCGTCATGGTCGCGAAGGCCCGGCGCATCATCAAGGGCAGCTGCGCCGCCCGGGTGGCCTGGAAACTCCGCTTGACGTAGGGCCTGGCCGCGCTGGGGAAGTCGGCCTGATAGTGGTAGCCGAGTTCCTGGAAAGGCGACCGGTTGAACTGGGCCGTCGGGACGTTGCCCGTGATCGCGAGCAGCGCCGATGAGTCCATCAGCGCCGAACCGAGAGCGACCAGCAGGTTGGCCGCGCCCGGGCCGCACGAGGCGAAGGCGGCCAGCGGCTGCTGCCGCACCCGGTAGTACGCGTCCGCGATGAATCCCGCCACCGATTCGTGATGGACCGAGATGGTCTGGATCTCATCGCTCCTGGCGGCCAGTGCGTCGAGCAGGCCCAGGTCTCCGTGACCGCACAGGCCCACCGCGTAGGGAACCTTCTCGCGCACAAGGTGCTCCGTGATGATCTCAGCGCCGTTCAGTTCCGCCACCTCCTTATTGCGTATTACGCACGCCATTGCGTATTACAGGACGCTATGACACGCTCGGGAGGCGGTCAAGACCCCGCCCGGAACCCGGGCGCGACAGTCAACGCAGAAGGAGCCACCGTGACGACTGCGGCAGCGACGCCGCTGGCCGGCCCGCCGACAGGCGTGCTCATCGACGGGCACTGGCATTCGGGCGGCCCGGAAGCCCCCGTCTACGACAAGTTCACCCGGCAGCCCATCACCGTCATCAGGCACGCGCGTCCCGGCGACGCGACCGACGCCGTGACCTCCGCGGTCAGGGCCGCCGCCCGGCCCCTGGCCCCGGCGCGGCGCTATGAGATCCTGTCGGACGCGTCCCGGCTCCTGCTCGACCGGGCGGCGGACGTCAAGGCCGCCTACGTCGCGGAGACCGGGTTCACGATGGCCGACGCCGACGGCGAGCTGGCCCGCGCCGCGCAGACTCTGCGCCTGTCCGCCGAGGAAGCGGTCCGGCTGGCCGGGGAAGAGGTTCCCGTGGCGGCGGCGCCCGGCAGCGAGCAGCGGCTGGCGTTCACCATCAGGGTGCCGGTCGGCGTTGTCGGCGCCATCGCCCCGTTCAACGCGCCGCTCAACACGGTCGCCCACAAGATCGGTCCCGCGCTCGCCGCGGGCAACGCGGTGGTACTGAAGCCCGCTGAGCAGACCCCGCTGTCCGCGATAGCCCTGACCGAGGTGCTGCACGCCGCGGGACTCCCGCCCGGGTACCTCAACCTGATTTGCGGTACGGGCGAAGTCGCGGGCGCCGAGCTCGTCGCGGACCCGCGGGTGCGCTTCCTCACGTTCACCGGCTCGACGGCCGTCGGGCTGCTCATCAAGCAGCGGTCGGGGATCACCAAGACCCACCTGGAGCTGGGCAGCAACAGCGCGTCGATCGTGGCCGCCGACGCGGACCTGGATCTCGTCGCCGACCTCGTCGCGCGAGCCGGGTTCCGGAAGGCCGGGCAAGTCTGCACCAGCGTCCAGCGCCTTATCACCGAGGCCACGGTGCTCGACGACCTCGCCGAGCGGATCCGCGCCCGGGTCACGGACCTCAAAGCCGGAGACCCCCGCGACCCGTCGGTCCAGGTCGGGCCGATGATCGCCCCGGCCGAAGCCGAGCGCGCCTGCTCCTGGATCGCCGAAGCCGCGTCCGCCGGCGCGACCGTCATCGCCGGCGGCAGCCGCGACGGCGCGCTGCTCGAGCCGACGGTGCTGCGCGATCCCGCGGCCGGTACCCGCATCATGACCAGCGAGATCTTCGCCCCCGTCGTGTCGCTGGTGCCCGCGCGATCGGTGGACGCCGCGATCGGCCTGATCAACGCGGGCCGCTACGGCCTGCAGGCAGGCGTCTTCACCCGGGATATCGACGTGGCCTTCGACGCCGCCCGCCGTCTCCAGGTGGGCGGCGTGATGATCAACGACACCTCCAGTTATCACGCGGACGCGATGCCCTACGGAGGCGTCAAGGACAGCGGCTACGGCCAGGAGGGCCCCAGGTACGCCGTCGCCGACATGACCGACCCCCGCATCATCGTCCTCAACCTCCGGCCCGCAACGAAGGGAGCCACTGACCAGTGACCGAGACACCCTCCCCCGCCCGTCCGCTGCCGCTCGCGGGATGCAGCTTCGGCTGGCTGCACCGCGCGCCGCTGGCCACCGCCCTGGACGCGCTCGCCCGCCACGGCATCAGGGAATTCGAGCTCACCACCGCCTCACCCCACCTGTTCACCAGGCACTTCGGCAAGTACGAACGGCAGGCGCTGCTGCGCACCCTGCGCGCCCTGGACCTCAAGGTCACCTCGGTCAACCCGAGCTACGCCGACATCAACCTGATCAGCACCAACCCCGAGATCAGGGAGATCAGCGAGCGTCAGCTCACCGCGGAGATCGAACTCGCCGCTGATCTCGGTGCCGGCTACGTCGTCGTCATCCCCGGCCGGCGGCACGCCCTCTTTCCCGCGCCGGACGACGAGACCGAGGCGGTGCTGCACGACGGGCTGGGCCGGCTCCTGGACCGGGCGGCCGCGCTCGGCATCACGATCGCGCTGGAAAACAGCCCCTACGGTTACCTCGGCACGAGCTCGGAACTGGTCCGGATCGCCGAGAAATGGAACGTCGGCCACCTGCGCCTCGCCTACGACGCGGCGAACGCGCTGGCGCAGGAGGACCCGGCCGAAGGAGTGAAGCGGGCCGCTCCCTACGTCGCCATCGCGCACGTCAGCGACACCTGGGCCAGCCGGTGGGCGCACACCTCGATCGGCCGCGGCGACGTCGACTTCGCCGCGTTCGCCACGGCGCTGCGCGACATCGGCTTCAGCGGGAGCACCGTGTACGAACTCGTCGACGGCGATGACCCCGAGCCCCGGCTGGCCGCGGACCTCGCGGCCCTGCGGGCGGCCGGCTGGGCCGCCGACGTGCGGCCCGGAGGTGCCGCATGACCAGCCCGGCCGGCACCGGGCCCGGCGGCGCCGGCGTCCCCGCCGAAACCGACGTTCTCGTCGCGGGCAGCGGCGCGGCGGGACTGACCGCCGCGCTGGCCGCGGCATCGGCCGGAGCACGCGTGCTCCTCGTGGAGCGCGATGCCCGGCTCGGCGGCACGACCGCCGTATCGGGAGGACGGGTATGGGTGCCGGGCAACCACTGCCCGGCCAGCGCCGGGGACACGCCGCAAGCGGCGCTTGAGTACCTGCGCGCGCTCGTTCCGGCCCGGCACGGGCGGATGATCGAGGCGTTCACCGAGTCCGCCCCGGCGATGGCGCGCTTCGTCGAGTCCGCCAGCCCGCACCGGTTCGTCGCCGCGCCTTCCTACCCCGACTACCACCCCTCCCTGCCCGGCGCCACGGTCGGCGGCCGGTGCCTGGACATGGAGCCCGCCGACCTGCGGCAGCGCACGCCGCTGGCATCACTCGTCCGCGTCCCGCCGGGATACCTGCCCTTCACGCACGCCGAGTGGGAGCAGTGGCGCTACCCGCGGAACTTCGACAGCGCGCTGCTCTCGCAGCGGATGCGCGCCGGCATCCGTACCGGCGGGGTCGCGCTGGTCGCGAACCTGCTCGACGGCGCGGTCCGGGCCGGAGTCCAGGTCGTCACCGGCACACGGCTCACCGGCGTCGGCGCTGACGCCAGCGGGACGGTCACCCACGCGGAACTGGCCGTCCCGGACGGCTCGCGGCGGGTCAGCGTCTCCGCCGTGATCCTCGCCACGGGCGGGTACGACTGGGACGCGGGGCTGCGCGCCGCCTGCCACCCCGCCCCGCAGCGCGCGTCCGGCGCGCCGACGTCCAACTCCGGCGACGGGCTCCGGATCGCCGCCGAACTGGGCGCCGCCACGGAAAACCTGGGCGAAGGCTGGTGGATGCCCATGATGGCCGTCCCCGGCGAGACGATGGACGATCAGCCTTTCTACCGTTCGCTGATCCGCGAGCGCGGCGCTCCCCGGCAGATCATCGTCAACGCGGCCGGGACCCGGTTCACCGACGAGGCGGCCCCGTACAACGAGTTCGGCAAGGCCATGCACACACGGCGGGAGGACGGCACCTACCCCAACGACCCGGCGTACCTGGTCTTCGACGAAGGCTTCCGCAAGCGCTACCCGCTCCCCGGGGTCAACGCCCGCGGCGAGGCCCCGGCCTGGGTCGCCCGGGGGCGGTCGCCGCGGGAACTGGCCGCGAAGGCCGGCATCGACGGGCCGCGGCTGGAGGACACCGTCAACCGGTGGAACGCGCTGTGCGCCCGGGGAGAAGACGACGACTTCGGCCGCGGCGGCAACCCCTATGACCGCTACGGCGGGGACCCGGAGACCGCTCCCAACCCGAACATGGGACCGCTGGACGAGGCCCCGTACTACGCCGTCCGGGTCCTGGCCGGCACGATCGGCACCAAGGGCGGTCCCGTCACCGATCCTGACGGGACCGTACTGCGAGGCGACGGCGCTGCGGTCGCGGGCCTGTACGCCGCGGGGAACGCGTCGGCCTTCTGGCTCGCGGACGCCTACCCCGCACCCGGGGCGACGCTGGCCGTCGGCATGACCGCGGGCTACCGGGCGGGCCTGCACGCCGGCCGCCGCGCGGGGGCCCGGACGGGCGGGGGCGGACGGCGATGACGGTCCTGGTCACGGGAGGCTGGGGCTTCATCGGCCGCCACCTGGCCCGGGCGCTCGCCGGGCGAGGAGACCGGGTCGTGGTGTTCGACGCGGCCGCGCCGGACGCGGAGGAGGCCGCTCGCGTCCTGGGCAGAGGCATCACGGTGGTCAGCGGCGACATCACCCAGCCGGACGCGGTGCGCGACGTCATGCGCGACAGCCGCGCCGACAGCGTCATCCACGCCGCCGCGGTGGTCGGGGTGGCGTCAACCGCGCGCGATCCCCGGCAGGCGGCCGAGGTGAACATCCTCGGAGCACTCAGCGTCTTCGAGGCCGCCAGCGAACTCGGGATACGGCGGCTGGTGGACCTGTCATCAGAGGAGGTCTACGGCCACTTCGCCGCGGATCCGGTCACGGAGGAGACGCCGGGTGACCCGGTCTCGCCGTACGGGATCTCCAAGCGCGCGGTCGAGCAACTGGGCCGCTACTACGCGGAGCAGCGAGGCCTCGGCTACGTGGCCGCGCGGCTGTGCTGGGTCTACGGCCCGGAATTTCCCCGCGAACGGCTGCCGCTCACCTGGCTCGCCGACGTGGCGGGCGGCAGGACGAGCAGTCTGGAATCCGGCGGCGACCAGCGGATCGACTTCACCTACGTCTCCGACGCGGTTCGCGGCGTCCTGGCCGTCCTCGACGCGCCGGCGCTTCGCGGCCGCGCCTACCATGTCGCGACCGGGACCAGCACCAGCGTCCGGGAACTGGCGCAGGTCATGCGCGGACTATGGCCGGACTGGTCGGTTCAGCTCGGAGACGGGCCGCTCCGGCTGGCACCCGGGGTCAACGCGGCGACGAAGGGGGCCCTGTCGGTCAAGAAGGCCGAAGCCGACCTGGGCTACCGGCCCGCCGTCCCCCTTTCCGAAGGACTGCGCCGGACATACGACTGGGTAAGCCGGACGCAAGGGGCGGCGGTCAGACCAGGAGAAGCTTCGCGATCCGGCGCGCCGCGAGCAGGAGGCCCGCGACGCCCATGACCGCGAGGTAGGCCGCGCGCCACAGCAGGTCCCAGCCCGGGTCGCCGAGCACCAGGTCGCGCAGGAGCGTGACGCCCTGGTACAGCGGCGTCCACTCCACGACCGCCCGCACGGCCCGGGGGTAGACCGACAGCGGGTAGAACGTGGCGGAGAACAGGAACAGCGGCAGGCTGATCAGCATGACGTAGTCGAAGTCCTGCCAGCTCTTCATGAACGTGGTGCCGGCCATGCCGAAGGCCGCGAACGCGAACCCGGTCAGCACCGCGACCGGGACCGCCAGCAGTGCCCACCACGACGAGATGAGCCCCATGACGGTCATGACCATCGTGAACGCGACCGCGTAGACCGCCCCGCGCAGCAGCGCCCAGCCGATCTCCCCCAGCGCGATCTCAAACGGGCCGACCGGGGTCGACAGGACCGCGTCGTAGAGCTTCTCGTACTTCAGCCGGAAGAAGACGTTGAAGGTCGAGTCGTACATGGCGCCGTTCATGGCCGACACGGCGAGCAGGCCGGGCGCGACGAACTCCCGGTAGGGCACGAGGCTCCCGTCCGGGCCGGGAACCTTCCCGACCAGCACGCCGAGCCCGATGCCGATCGACAGCAGGTAGAACAGCGGCTCGGCGACGCCGGAGGCGAACACCAGCCACATGTGCCGGTAGGCCCGGGCATGCCGTTCGATCAGGTGCGTGCTTCCCCTGAGCCGCCGGAGATCCCCCAACGGCGGCAGAACCCTCTGATAGCCCGAACGGATCGGGCTTACCGCGCCAGGTTCAGACATACAGCCGCCTCCGGTACGTCACGCCGCCGGCCCACACGCCGATTCCGGCCAGGATGGCCAGGTATCCCACGTGAATGACGGCGGACCCGGCGGTGAGCGTCCCCAGGGACAGGCCCCGGCACAGCGCGACGCCGTGCCAGAGCGGGGTCGCGTAGGCGACCAGGCGCAGCCAGCCGGGCAGGCGGGACAGCGGGAAGAAGGTCGCCGAGAACAGCATCAGCGGGATCATCCCGAACCGGAAGAGGTAGTTGAACGACGCCTCCGATTTCAGGGTCATGGCCCAGGCCGCGGTGGGGGCGGCGAACGCCAGGCCGAGCAGCGTGGCCGCGGGCAGCCCGAGGATGACCCACGGCGAGCGGGCCGCGCCGAAGGCCCACATGACGATGAGGTACACCGCCGAGTTCATGGTGATGCGCGCCGCGTTGAACAGCAGGTGCCCTCGGAAGATGCCGGCCGGGGTCAGCGGGGTGGCCTGCGCGGCGTAGTAGGTCTTGTTCCACTTCACCGAGCCGAACACCGGGTAGGTCGACTCCATGATCCCGGTCTGCATCGCCTGCACCGCCAGGATGGCCGGGCCGACGAACTGCAGGTAGGTGACGCCGCCGAGCTGCGCCGTGCCGTGAGCGTTGACCAGGGACCCCAGGCCGAAGCCCATCGCCCCCAGGTACAGCAGCGGCCCGAGGAAACTCGACCAGATCGAGGCCCGCCACGTCCTCTTGTAGACGGTCAGCCAGTAGGCCAGTGCCCGGATGGTCATCAGTCGATCAGTCTTCGGCCGGTGAGGTGGAGGAAGACGTCTTCCAGGGTGGAGCGGCGGGCGAAGGAGGACGAGGGCTCCAGGCCGAGGCCGCGGACCCGTTTCAGGGCCTCGTCCCCGTCGGAGACGTAGAGCATGACGCGGTCGGCAGTAGCCTCGATCCGTTCGGGATAAAGATCTCGCAGTTTGCCCGCCCCCTGCTCGTGGCAGTCCGGGGTGAACCTCAGCTCGAGGACCTCGGGGGTGGAGTAGGTCTCGATGAGCTCGCGCGGGGTCCCGGCCGCGACGATCGTCGCGTGATCCATGACGACCAGGCGGTCGCACAGCTGCTCGGCCTCGTCCATGTAGTGCGTGGTCAGGATGAGGGTGACGCCCCGCTGCTTGAGCCCGTACAGGCGGTCCCAGACCACGTGCCGGGCCTGCGGGTCCAGGCCGGTCGACGGCTCGTCCAGGAGGAGGATGTCCGGCTCGTTGATCAGCGACCGGGCGATCGTGAGGCGGCGCTTCATCCCGCCGGACAGCGGCTCGACCTTGTCGTGGGCCCGGTCGGTCAGCTGAACGAACTCCAGCAGCGCGTCGGCGCGCTCGCGGATAACTTTCTTCGGCAGGCCGAAATAACGGCCGTACACCAGAAGGTTCTCTCTGACAGTGAGCTCGACGTCGAGGGTGTCCTCCTGGGGCACCACGCCGAGCCTGGCGCGGATCGCGGGACCGTCCCGCACCGGGTCGGAGTCCAGGATGGTAAGCTGACCGCCCGAAGGCGGTGACACGCAGCCGATCATCCGCATCGTGGAGGATTTTCCCGCCCCGTTCGGGCCGAGGAATCCGAAGGCCTCACCGCGGTACAGATCGAAGTCGATACCGTCAACCGCGGTAAAACCGCCGAACTGTTTCGTCAGACCACGGGCGCGGACCAGGACCTCAGGCACTCGACGGAATATACACCGCCCTGTTATCAGATTCCGAACGGTTTTCCAGGTGTGCCGAAGGCGCGCCGGGTAGAAAAGGTAGCCTGAGCACTGGTCACGGGGTCACAGCATCGCAGCGAGAGGACACAGCTTGAGTCTCATCCGGGATCTGTACGACCGTTTCGGGCACATCGGGGCCGAAGGGCTCAAATTCCTCGTCGTCGGCGGGGCCGGTTTCGTCGTCCAGATGGGCATCCAGGACCCGCTGCACATGGGGATGGGCGTGGGAGCGATCACCGCCCAGACCATCGGCACCATCGGTGGCATCATCCTGACGTTCTTCGGCAACCGGTACTGGACCTACCGGGCCAAGCGGAGCCACGGCAAGGAGTTCATCCGGGAGACCTGGCAGTTCCTGCTCTGGGCTGTCATCGGCTGGATCATCCAGGCGGGCCTGCAGGCGGCCGTCACCTACGGCCTGGGTATGACGGACGGCATCAGCTACAACGTCGCGACCATGTTCGGCATCGCCATCGCGACCGTGTTCCGCTTCTGGGCCTACCGCACGTTCGTGTTCACCGGCGGCAAGGAGGATCTTCCTCCGGTCACGGCCGAGCAGCTCGAGCCGGAACAGGCCGCCTGAAGATTTCCTTTGCTTTTCATTGAGAAGAGCGCCCGGCTCCCGCCGGGCGCTCTTCTCTTTTCGCTAATCCGGTTTTCGCTATCCCGTTTTCGCTATCCGGGCCGGCTTCAGTTTCAGCAGCCGGCTTCGGACCGGGGCACGACGCCGAGCGTGGCCGTCAGCATCTGCTTTTCCTGGGCCTGCGTGATGTCGCCGACGGACTTCATCCGGCCGATCACGTGACTGTAGCGGCGGTACGCCTGCGCCGGGTCGCTGATCGGGTCGTCGTACGTCGGCGCGTTGACCGCCCCGGCCAGCATCGCGCCCTGCTCCGGCGTGAGGTTGGCCGCCGGGTGCCCGTAGTACCCGCACGCCGCCGACTCGAGGCCGTAATAGTTGTGGCCGTAGTAGGCGACCTCGGCGTACATGTTGAGGATCTCCTTCTTGCTGAAGGTCGCGTCGAGCTTGTAGGCCATGACGACCTGCTTGAACTCGGAGCTGATGCCGCCCTGGCCGGGCGTGTAGAGCATCTTGGCCAGCTGCTGCTGGATCGTCGCGCCGCCCTGGTCGCTCGTGTCCCCGGTGACCCGGCTGGCGACCAGGCGGATCACCGCGAACGGGTCAACCGCCGACTCGGAGTTGAAGCGCTTGTCCTCGGTCGCGATGAGCGCGTTGGAAAAGACCGCCGGAACGTCCGGTCCCGGATAGGCGATGCCGTAGTCCTTCGCCTGGGCCGCGGTGCGCTGGGGGGCGTCGGTAGCCGACGGGGTTCCGAGCCACACGGCCACGGCCCCGATGACAAGGATCACGGCCAGGGTGACCACGGTGATCCCGAGGCGCTTGAGAATCCTCCTGCCCCTGCCGCCGCGCCTGTACCTCATGCCGCCTCCAGGCTCCGTTCCCTCGGCGCGCCTCTCGGCTGCACGCCAGGTCATGCAGTCTCCCTTCGCTGCTGCTCTGAGCGTCTCTCACTGTATGACCAGCGCCCGGCTCCCTCACGGTGTCGCGCGTGGCATCCCCTCACCCGCACCCGAGGGTAGTCCTCGAAACCTAGCCGAACCCCTAAGCTTCCGTATCCTGCTGCCCGTAATACTTCATTCCGCCCGGCTGCCGGCCCCGTTGCCGATTCCGACCAGTGGCCCGGATGCGCTATGGTGTACGAGTCAGCCGGGATTCTCGGCAGACACCGGGACGTGGCGCAGTTTGGTAGCGCGTCCGACTGGGGGTCGGAAGGTTCGCAGGTTCAAATCCTGTCGTCCCGACTGGTTAAGTAGGAATTTTTGCAGGATTGTCAGTGCCCACCTCTACGGTGGGCACATGACTCCTTCCCAAGCAAACCAATCCTGGTCCGATGACCAGTTGATTGAAGCTATCGAGAAGTCCACCAGTTGGCGCGCGGTCGCGCGAGAGCTGGGGCTGAAGTCGAATTCAGCCGGGACGGTCAGGATCATTCGCCGTCGAGCCGAGCAACTTGGCGCGGACACCTCTCACTTCCGCGGAGCACGCGGCTGGTCTGACGCTCAGCTCCGAGAGGCCCTCACCAGCGCGTGCAGCTGGGATGAGGCCATCACCACGCTTGGCCTGTCTTCCCACTCGGGAAACATTCGCCCGTTCCTGAAAGGGCACGCCATACGTCTCGGCATCGACTGCGGCCACCTCGCCAGTCGGCGAGTCTCCGCTCCAGCCGCCCAGGACCGCCCGTATCCACAGCCCGATCTCGAACGACTGCGAACCGCAGGCGAATCCATCGCGGCGGCATGGTTCACGTTGTCCGGCTGCGCGGTCTCAGTCCCGGTTGAGACCGCCGTCTACGACCTGCTCGCCGAACTTCCGGACGGCATCAAGCGCGTCCAGGTGAAGACAACCATCTTCAACTCCAAGAACGGCTGGCAAGTCAACGTGGGCCACAAGCCGCATGACGGCAACGGCAGTCGACGCTTGACCCCGTACACGCCCGACGCGATCGACCTCTTCTTCATCTTCGACGGCGATCTCACCATGTACCTGATTCCCGCCAACGCGCTGGCGGGGGCTACCCGTGTCCTGCTGCGGACATACCAGCACTACGCGATCGGCAGCGCCTGCGGCTTCATGCTCCCGGAATGTCAGTCCTCATAGCTACGATTGCCGTATGGATAATCGACTGAAATTGAAATATTCATGGACAGATGAACAGCTGATCGAGGCGGCAAGAACGTCGGAGCACTGGCGCGGCGTGATGCGGACACTGGGCATCCAGACCAATTCAGCGGGCGTCATGACCCGCATCCGGCGCGATGTCGCCCGACTGAAGGTTGACGTATCCCATTTCAAGGGCTCCCGGACCTGGTCGGATGCCGAACTGATCCGGGCCGTCACCACCTCGTTCACCTGGGACGACGTCCTGTCCGCCCTGGGCCTGGCCACTGTGCAGCAAAGCACTCGGCAGCATCTTGTACGGCACGCGGCCCGCCTGGGGCTGGAGATCAGCCATCTTGAGTCCCCATCCCCGGCGGCGGTTACCCCGACTCCAGTCCACCCAGACCTGGCCAATCTCCGCAGTGCGGCGCCGTCAATGGCAGCAGCCTGGTTCACTCTTCGAGGATGTCCCGCGTCGTTCCCGGCTGAGCCCGCCACATTCGACCTGCTCGCGTCCATGCAAGACGGCGTCAAACGAGTGCAGGTAAAGACCACCACAACCTGGGATAAGCACCGGAAAAGCTGGCTCGCGCGCATCGGGCGACGGCCGCACTCTGAGGGCAACCGGGCACCGCTCATTCCATATGACCCGGACGAGATCGACCTGTTCTTCATCGTGGACGGCGATCTCACCATGTACCTGATTCCGGTCCGGGACATCGCCGGGAAGACGAGCCTTCTGCTGCGGGCCTATCAGGGGTACATCGTCGGGAATGTAAGGGAGATGACGGGCGGCGGC
>Ga0131853_10001178_pt1 | contig 47329 bp, 50 predicted proteins | sample TergutLab28metaG_FD_92764 | JGI IMG/M metagenome (GOLD analysis project Ga0131853, IMG submission 92764) | Labiotermes labralis P1 segment gut microbial communities from Petit-Saut dam, French Guiana - Lab288 P1 (version 2) (version 2) | ecosystem: Host-associated > Arthropoda: Insects >... | reverse complement strand
TGAACTCAACCCCATTGAGAATTTTTGGTCATGGCTAAAGAGTAGGTTGCGAAAGATTTTGCCCTATTTTGATAGTTTCGATGATGCTTTGATGGACTGTTTTTTGGTTTAGTGGGTATAGTACAAAACTGCCATAGCCAAAAGCTCCTTTCCTCGTTCGGACATGAAAAAAGGCTGGGAGTGGTTTTCTCACTCTCGACCTTGCCTAGCTTTCATAGTATTATGATAAATGAACATAAAAATAGGGCGCATTTTATGTCTGCGCCCTGCTCTAAGCTACTCCATTTTACCCGCCCGCTCATAATAGTATTGATTTTGCTGAGTTTTTCGAGACCTTATTACGGTAGGGGGCTATTGGGATTGCCCGTTTTGAAAGTACAAAATTATTACTGCCCAAGAGGCAATTCTGTTAATCTAAAGCCTGTTTCAACATCGAGTGGTGCGCCGCTGCTTTGGATTACAAGTGTAGCGATGTCAGCGAATGTTCCCATAGGGATTTGTAGAACGAAGCCTTCACCTGGCTCGAGGTATACGTCAAATAGAGGCAGGCTAGGTACAGATGCAAGAGTAGCGTGAACGATGTCTGTGCCGTGATTAACGATAAATACGTTGAAATTAGCTATGTCTGCAACCAAAAGGTTGATGATGCCAACTGCAAAGTCGCCAGCAACTGGAAGAGTTTCTCTAACTTCTAGGTTGTCTGCGCCAAACTCTAGGCTTCCGATTTCGGCAATAGCAACTACAGCTTCTTCTAATTCAGCAGGAAGAGGCATAATGTCTACGAAAAGGTCATCAAGATTTACAACTTCGTCAATTACAGGCCAAACGATAGTTGGGTTGTAATCAACATCCAAATCCATAGTGAAGCTACCAGAGATGTCCATATTGCCTAAAATGCCAAGGTCTAAATCTAGGGCAAAATCCATGTTCATTTCCATAAGGTAGCGAGAAAATGTAAGTGTTTCTTGGTCTATGTAGCTTCTGTATACAGCTTCAAAATTGATGTCAAGGTCTTCTAGTATAGCGAGCATTTCGTCCATCATGCCGTCAAGCTCAAGCATAGCCATGTCCAAATCTTCTTGGATTAGCACCATATCTGCTTCTGGGATAAATGCCATCATGCCATCAAAGAACTCTGGTGTCATGAAGAGGTCTAACATGTTTACCATGTCGTCCCAATCCATAATTTGCTCAATAACATAGTAGCCGTCTACTTGGTCATCTGCAAATTGTATGGTTATTTCGTCCATGATAAGTTCGTTGATTTCTAGGCTCCAAGCTGTAAGGGCTTCAATGTCCATCATGCCAAGCATATCGTCCATATCAGACATATCCATAGATGGGTCCGTGAACCAACCAATAGTGCTTTCATAAACGAACACGGTTGTTCCGTCCATAAATACTGCAACTTCTACGTTTTCATCGAAGGCTTCGCCAGTAATTGGGTCTGCCACAGAAATTTGCATTGGCATTCTCATGTACATCATCATTGCACCTGTTTCAAGGTCAAAGTCCATGTCCATAACAAAGTCCATGTTAAGGCGTAAAAGCTCCATGCCCATAAGGTTGACAACACCTGCAATATTACCGCTTACAGACATTGTTGTTGCGTCTGTACTATTTGCATAAGCTTGACCCACGATTTCTCTAGGTGTTTGCGCAAATACGGTAGTCGCAAATAGAACGGTCATGGCTAGGGTTGCAGCCATAATTCTTTTCATTTTTTTCATTTAACACACTCCTTTTATTATAATAGACTAGCACAAAAACAAGACATTGCATTTGTGCCGTCATCAACATTATACATCAAAATACGTGAATGTACAATAGGCAAAATCAGTTAAGGTTGTTAAAATCAGTGCATTTTTAATGCGCAATATGCCAATGCTCATCGCAGAGCTGTAGAATGCGGTGGTCGTGGCTAATCACTAGGGTTATTCTGCTACTTTTTTGGCGATTAAGCACATCGACCAAGATGTCTACACTTGCATCATCAAGAGCTGATGTAGGTTCGTCCAATATTGCTATCGCGCTATTTTTTGACAATGCACGAGTGATGGCGATTTTCTGCTTTTCGCCGCCAGAAAAATTGCTCCCACTTTCGGCTATGGGTGTGCTTAAATCAAACTTGCCTAAGTCGAATATGTCGATTAGCTCTTGTTTTGTTTTTTGAACAACCTCTGTTTGCTCTATGCCAAAAGTAAGAAATTCTTCCAAGCTCATATTTAGAAATTCCGGTAGTTGCTCTACAAAAGATATTCGGTTGCGCCGCATATAAGCCATATCCAGCTTATCTATTGGAGTGCCATCAAACAATATCTGCCCAGATATAAGGTCTAGGTACATGCCCATTATGCAATTTAGCAAACTTGTCTTGCCGCTGCCGTTTTCGCCGCATATTGCGTAAATTCTGCCAATTTTGAAGCTATGGTTAATTTCGGAAAACACCTTGTTATCGCCATAGCTAAGCGATAGGTCTTGGAGCTTTAACTCTTTGATATGCTCTGGCTTGATATCCCCTGTTTTATCTATAGGGTTATCAAGGATTTCCCTGGTGCGCTCGGCGGCTAATATGCTTTGCTGATATGTGCCTGCAAAGAGAAAGAAGTTTTTGCAAGATGTCATAACCATACCGAAATACAGCATTATCATGGTAAAGAAGCCTATGCTTATCTCATTATTGATGACCCTATATCCGCCGAAAATGAGTATGGCTACATGGAATAAAGCCGATGTTATTTCGCCTGCGTTTTGGAAAAAGAAATTAATGATGGCTACGCCTATAGCCGTTTTTCTGTTATCATAAAAGGCTTTGTCGGCGCGGGCTTGCATATCCTCTGCCAGCTCGTTACGCTTAATGAAGCCAATGCGGTTAAGCTGCTCTGCTCGCTTAGAAAAATACTTTGCACCGCTTTTTCTGTATGCTTCGTGCTTTTTATATAGTTTTTTGCGGAAAACAAGATATATAAGGAAATACAAGGGCATTGCCCCTAGCATAATAAGGCCTATGGGTATATCGACGACGAAGAGAAGGATAATGCTGGCAATTAATGTAATGATTTCAATGACAAGGCTGCAATTGTTGCTAAAAAAGAAAGAAAATACCTGACCATCATCATTTACCTTTGCCATGATGCTGCTTGTGTCGGCATTATGATATTTGGAATACCTAGATTTTAAGATATGCCGCACAGAACCCATCATCATCATGTGTTGCAACATAGAGTTAAACATTTGCCCGACGATGGCTTGAAAGAAATTGATTATGATTCTTAGTATGTACATGCCAAGAAATACCATGGCAAATATCATGACAATGTCCATGTCGGAATCTACCAGTAAGCTATCAATATATAAACCAGTTACAAAGGGGAGGGACAGCCCAACCGCCCAAGCTATGACCATATTGAACATATATGCAAAGCCAGCTTTTTTCTGACGCTCCATGGCTGGTTTGATGATGTTAAAAACTTTTTTGAAGCCCAAAGTGAGCACCTCCTTAATAAAAGCAAATCACCCCTAGTGACTTCGCACAAAGGGGTGATGATTTTATTGTTATTCTACAATTATTGGTCCAGTATAGTTGATTGAACCAGCAAGACCGCCGCAACGTATTTCCACATCACGTACTATTGGTTGAACTAATACTGTCATGTTAAACCCTCCTTTCAAGTTTAAATTTTAGGTATATGTATTACTGTACCGAAATATGTTTGTCATTTTGTAAAAACTTTGCACACTCAAGCAAATATTCATTTATGCTGTATTTGAATTGAGAGCAATTATCAATATTATTCATGCGAAGATGTGGACATCCTCCTAGGCATATTGGTAACAGTTTGCAAGATTTGCACCTATCTACGAGCGTGGGGTCGTGTAGAACATAGTCGTGCATAATAGGGGAAAAATCAATATGCTCATCCAGCAACGAACAAACCTTTTTATCCTCTCGACCAATATCAGCAAAACATTTATACATATCGCCATAAGGGTCAATCACAAAACCATTGGTAAAATCAGATATACAAAAATTCCCTTTAGGCTTGGGATAGAAAGTCATTATTGGGGTCTTTCCGTCAATCATATATTTTAAATTTATTTTGCTGAATTGTTGATTTGACAGGCATCTGCTTTGTTTGAGAGTGTCATTAGCACTATTTACCTGTGCCAAGTAAGGTAATACATCGCCGTAAACACCCTCATTTTTCAAAATAGAAGCTACCTCATCTCCCTGAATGTAATTATCTGTATCTACGTTAACTCGCAAAGTAACGGGCAGTATGCCTTTTGTCAGCTTTAAGTTATTTATAATTATATCAAATGTGCCACTACCATCCTCTAAAAAACGCCTTTGGTCATGAATTTCTTTTGAGCCATCTAAAGTGATTTGGACAACCCCAACACTACAGGCTTTAAGCCGCTCTGCAATTTCTGGTGAATAATAATATCCGTTTGTTACAATGGATGCGGAGTATCTTATCTTATTATTTCTGCAAATATTTATAAGTTCTTTTGATAGACTTTCTACCCTTTCTATAGCCAAAAGTGGTTCGCCGCCATACCAAAAAACATTTAGCCTTTCAAGCATGTTTGCCTTTTTTGCAACAAAATCAATCAACTTTGTTGCAATTGTATCATCCATATGTACATTATGGAGCTGCCCTTGCTCAAAGCAATAAGTGCATCGGAAATTGCAGTCCATAGTTGGAGCAATAACCAATCCCAAAGAAGATGTAGCAAAGCGACTTCGGAGCAAACTAAATTGGATTTCACCTATCTCGTTTAGGTTGTCATCAACAATAAAACCACAGCGAACAAGCTCATCAAAGATGTTCTTGTCAGCGAAAACAAGTCCACTTTCCCGAAAATCGTCAAATGCACTCATTGTTTCAGCATCTAACAACACCATTGCGCCAGAGCGTGAGTTGTAAACGATATTACTAGCATGTTCATTGTTATTATCAAGGAATATGAAGTTGTACCTTGAATCTTTCATAATCAGTACCCACAAATCATTTCTAACGTTGTTGTATTTTTCTAGGAAATTTCCTAAAAGTAATATGCAAAGTTGCATTGACGACATGTTAATACATATATCGGGAGTATATCATATATATATACATACTGTCAACACATATTTTAGAACTTTTGGACTTCTTTAAAAAATAAACTTGTGCAAAATAAAAAGCAAGGCTAGATTGCCCTGCTTTTAGCATAGCTACTATTCTATCTCATCCAAAATCCACACATTAATATGTCTTCTGCCAAAGTTAAAGACCTCTTCGCGTGTGTCGAAGAATAAGTCTACTTTGTCGCCGCGTATTGCGCCGCCCCTGTCGCCAGCTATAGCAAAGCCGTAGCCCTCGATGTATAGGCGGGTGTGGAAAGGTATTACATTTGTATCTACTGCCACTACGCCTACCTGTGCCATCATGCCGCTGGCTGTTACGCCGAAGAGCGGGTCGCCTGGGTGGCGGCCTGTGGATGCAAAGTCCAGGGTGTATGCTGTGGCTTCGGCTAGAAAGGCACGTGTGTAAGCGAACACCTCGCCACACGCTGATATGGCATGACCAGGCGGCAAGTGCGTGCCGATGTTTACTTGTGCATTTATTGGCTGCCATAGCATTTCATCTAGCAAAACGGTGCTGCTGTATGGTATGCCGCCGATATATGTCACCTGTGTGCTGATTTGTCGTCCGCCGAGTGCGCCAAATTGATAAACTTCACGAGTGCCTTTTAGCAACTCGTCATCATACGTATAAATTGTTTCGTAGTCCACATTTTCAAAAACATCATAGGTGACACGCTTCACAGTTGTTAGTTCGATGATGTCGTGTGGCTCTAGCTGGTTTTGCCAGCTATCTCTATCGAAGATAAAGTCTAGCCCTGTTTGAACCCTCAGGTCGTTTACAAATGTTAGTAAGAAGCTGTTTGGGCGGGCATATATTACTACACCCTCTTCTGCGCCATCCAATTTTAAATACACAGGGAAAGCTCGCAAGATTTCAACTTCGATTGGGCCTTCGATTACTGTGTTTACGCTAGGGGTTACTTGGTCCAGCTCATTTAGTCTGATGTGTAGAAAGTCCAAAAACTCGCCTATGGTTTCAAGCTCTGTGTTTGCGGATAGTGACATGCCGTCTTCTACTAATGTTACTGTTACTCTGTAACCTGGTATTGCAATTTCTTCTGTTTCCATTGCATTAGCTGTGGTGATAAATACCGCAAAAACCAACATCAGTCCCGCCAATGCATAAAGATATTTCTTCATTTTTTATAGCCTCCTTAAAAATTTTGCAATGCTCTAGACCTGCCCTCTAACTTCATTCTGCCATCTTTTCGGCATACTCCCCATTCTGCTGCGTCAAGGTCTCCTGACGAAAGCAGATTAGAGGACAGGTCTATTAAAATTCTTGTAACATTTAGGATTGTTGACAGTATTTGGAAATTTGATACCATGCAACATTCCGAGCTTGCATCGCAAAAAAATAAAGAATATACTATGTTCAAGTACATTCTTCATTAACAACTTATTAATATCTTAACACATTCGTAACAATTTGTCAACCCTTTTTTGTAAAAAATAGCCTTTTGGCATTTTCGTATGTGATTTTTGCTACATCTTCATGGGGCAAGCCTAAAATTTCCCCAATCTTTTCTACGATGTAGCATAGATTTTGTAAATCATTTCTTGTACCGCGCTTTGGCTCTGGCGGCAAAAATGGGCAATCTGTCTCTATGCATAAGGGTCATAAGAGGTACTTACAAACATAAAAAGAGGTGACAACTTATGATGGCAAATCTTGTAACAAAAAAGAAGATATATCAGCGACAAGCTGACATATCTTCTGTGAAATCTTTTGCTGTTGAACGAACGCAAATTCTGCAACAGCATTTTGTAATAACTTAGAGCCCGCAAAAGGGTCTAAGCATCATGACGGAGAAGGAGGGATTTGAACCCTCGCGCCGGTTGCCCGACCTACATCCTTAGCAGGGACGCCTCTTCGGCCACTTGAGTACTTCTCCAAACGCTATCTGCTATTATAAATGAAATTAGGGGTTTTGTCAAGGGGAAGTTTTGCAAAAGAAATGCTATTGTTTCTCTAAAAGTAGATAACTATACCGCAATGACAAGCTACACAAAATACTAATCATAGCAAATAGCATAGATATGAATATAGCTAAAACAACATTTATATTCCCAATTATGTTCGCATCTACAACCCTGATATGTGCAATCCCAATTGCCAGAAATAAAGGTATCAGAAAAAACACAGTCATTGACAATATATCTCCGCTGAATATTTTAAGATGCTGTTTAATAATATGCCTTATATCGACAAAACTATTTCTTTTGCGCAAAAAATAAATAGTAATCAAGATAAAGGATAAGAAAGCAAACCATTCGTACCAACACAATCCGAAAACATATCATCACCTCACATTATCGTGAAACTGTCAGCACCATAACATTAAGATAGTCGCGGGTAGCTGTCACAAAGTAATTAATTAACTCAACTGCAACAGGATGACCGTTGCTCATTCTGATGCTATCAGGTATTACCTCTATTATGCCTAAGTTATCTAAATTATGTAATTTTATTGTCCTTGTTTTTCCTCCACCTATATCTACTTTGACACTCACGTTATCAAATTTGCTATTATCGTATTCGAATAAGCGATTTTTGCCTCCAGCCACATATCTAAATTTTTCAAATAGCGAGTCCATATGTTTTTCAGCTCGGGACAAGCGTGAGTAAATGCGCACTTCCTTTTCGTGACCTTTGCCTAATTTTAGATTATCAGATAAATCAGGAGATTTGATATTTTTTATAACTTTTAATTCTTTGATATTTTGTGGTGTAATCATCTTTTTTAGAAACAGTTCGGGCGATATGGTTCGGTACATAAATGAAAGATTGTAGTTATCTCTAAAAAATTTCTTCATGGACTCGGTTGTAATAGTTTTTACGCCATAAGCTCCAACATTCTGAAAGAAAATCAGCCCCTTTTGAGCCGCAATATCCTTTGGCAATGCAATGTATATGTAAAACGGTTTAACATGAGCATCTGTAGCCCCACTTTACCTGTCTCAGGGTCTGTTATTTCAGATTCTATGCCATAGCTACCAGATTTAATAACAGCATAAAAATAGTCAAAATCATCGGCGACCCCATTATTGGAATCATTGTATTCACAAACAAAGGTCTTTTTAACATCTTGAACATCAAGCAATTTGCCATATGCCGAAAAAAAGTTCTTAAACAAGTCTGCAACCGAAAGTATGCTACTACTAGACAGCGGTTGTTCATTGAGATTATGCACACTCTCATTGTTATGTGAATTTATTTTTCTAAAATAAAAACTAGATGCCGAGAAGCTCAAATTGGACACATTACACCTCCTTTAAAAGAACCGCAGGTAACAACAAAACATAAAAGCGAACACGTGATCAAGGAATATATGTTTATCACGTCCTAATTATATAGTATTTCAGACAATCCCGCAACCTTTTGTGCAGCTTTTCAAATATAAAAGCCTGTAAACGTTTAATTTACAGGCTTCTGATTATGGAGGCGAGGAGAGTCGAACTCCTGTCCGAAAATCCATTGGCAAAGACTTCTCCCATTACATTCGGTTTCGGGCGTTTCCCCACATCGGTCGAAACCGAAAAGCTCCGATGCGGGTAGCCCTTAGGGTCTTTTCGCTACCTCAGGGCGCAGGCGGCAAAAGTTGCCCATCTATCGATGCCAGATTCCAGACCGATGGGAGAGTCTGGGCTGACAGCTACATTTTGGCTATGCAGCGAGCGCTAATTTGTTATTGCCGTTTAATTAAAAGGTTTGCTTTGATAACGTGGGTAGCATCCACGAATGGCTATCTTTACTTTCCAAATCCCCGTCGAAACCAGTACGCCCCCGATTTTGATAGACTTGGCACTGTATGATTATAGCATGTGCGCCGCGTTAAGTCAATCAAAATTAAGAAATCCCGCGAAAAGCAAATTTCGCGGGATTTCGTGCTATTATAGTAATATTACCTGAAAACAGTAACATCAAATTCTTAAATGAACAATATGTAGCAGCAAGAAGGCCGCCGCCCGTAGGGCGCATTGCCAAAGGCAATGTACTGAGCTTCAAGTTCATTTAAGAATTTTGAAGTTATATTGCTATACTCACTCTTCCATCATTTCTTCCATATCCGTCTCTATATCCATCATAGCCCTGCATGGTCTGCCAGGGATATTTATGCTCTCACCCGACATAAATTCAGGCTTTTGCGGCGGAGCGAAGGTATCCATAGGAAAATCTAGCCCTTCAAAGAAATCACATGGATTCGGCGGCATAATATTTCCACAAGAATCAGGAATAACAAATCCACGGGATTCCACAAGTAGCGACACAAGGCGGAATAGCTTCACCATAGAGAATAGCCCAATGGTAACAAACACATGATTGCGATTGCGATGACCGCCATGCATAGGCTCTATTTCTTCATCAAACAAAATATGCCCATGACCATGCTTGCCACGACAGAAGTCACGCCTTATTTCTGCTGCAAGCCCGATAGCTTTAGCCTCTACTATCGCAAATGGGTCGCCACCTAGTGTTGTTACGCCGCCAGCTATGAGGTCTGTAGTCACCGCCACTTCCTCGCCCCTAGAGCCAAATAAACTGCAACGTTGTGTAAAGGAATTTGTAGCAGGAATAGTGCCAATTTCCACACCGCCACGGCTTACATAGCGCAAGTGATAGTCGAAATCATATTGAATTTCTATGTCCCAATAGCCTTTTCTAAGCTTATTGCGCTCTTTTGTCAAAATGGAGATGCGGCTAATATGCAGGTCTTCAATGCTTACAGATTGCGCATTATCAGGAGCTTGCACAGGCTCGCCGCCCATAGATAGCGCAGGCCCAAGGTCTGACGGGGCAAGACAATTTTTATAACGGCAAGAATCATAAATTTTCAAAGCCATTATCGGTTCAGAGCGTAATCTTGGCGGTATAGCCGCAAGGGCGGCCGCTTCATGTTCTATTTGCTCCATTTGTGGTGCTTCATGATGCGAGCCAGCATGTGGCGGACGCGCAGGTCTTTCTGGATAGTTTCCAAATTCAAAAGCTGCCATAATTTAAACCTCCCTAAATAATCATAGAAAATATTTTTATAAAGTCTGGTGTAGCTTTGGCATTCGTAATATAGCCTCTCAAGCCATAATATGTGAATGACATCTTTTGGGTGAGATAATATTCATAATTTTTTTGTTGAAACTATCACGCATATTTGGTAAAATATAATTATGATAAAAGAATTATGGAGCAAACTAATAGAAATAACACATAAAAAGCAGATACAATGGGCGTTGCGGGCATATGCCTGCATATTCCCCTTGCTTTTATTTTTGACCATGGAGGGCTTAAACCCCACATCAGCCGAAGGGCTAATGGCATCACCGCATACAAGCCTTGACATAGTGCTGTTTTCTTCGCTTTTTATCGCACTGTGTGTCATGGTAGTCTTCACCTTCACGGGTCGAGTTTTTTGGTCATATGTAATAGTTTCAGTAGTTTTGGGTGTCGGCTATGTTGTAAACAACTTAAAGCTAATGGTTACGGGTCAGGTTTTTGTACCTACGGACATAATGCTAGCAGAAGAAGCTTTCGCAATGGCTGGTGGCGCAGGTATCACAATAGAAATGACTCTGCTTTTGCATATAGCTTTGATAGCCACTCTGCATTTGCCGCTGGTCTTTGTTAGCTTTAAGCCTGATTTTACTAAGCGTTGGTTTATGTTTAGCGGTGCTATATTCATATTTGTCTTAACCTTTGGCTCAAATTTTTATACAAATACTATCATGTCTGCTTTGGAGATAAACCCTAGGGGGCCGCTAACAGCACTATATCGTGACACAGGCTTCATTATGGGTTTCCATGCGGCTTTAATGGACCATCATACCCGCAATGCAAACGCAGGAACAGCAAGCCATACCGCACAGGATTTTTTTGGATGGCATGAGATAGAAATTGCCGATGGTAGCAACAACGTGCAACCAAATGTGATAATAATAATGTCCGAGGCGTTTATGGACCCCACCGTCATATATAATTTGGATTTCTACCCTGACCCTGTGTCAAATTTCAGACGGCTTACTCAGAACCATATCAGCGGAGACCTCGTTGTACCTGTGTTTGGCGGCGGCACAGCAAACACAGAAATGGAGTTTTTAACAGGTAGCCCGCAGTTCTTCATGGGTTCTGCATATTATGTTCCTTTTAACAATGTTGGTCGCTATTTTTTCCGCGATACACAAACAGCTATGCCATGGCTTTTCCGCCTAAATGGCTACCACACTGTGGCCATACATCCTTTTACAAGATATTTCTACAACCGCAATGTGGTGTATGATAGGCTTGGCTTTAATAATTTTATAGCATATGAAGATATGGAAGACCCTGTGTACAAAGGTCTTTTCGTATCAGATGAATTTTTTACAGATGAGATTATTTCACAAATTTTGCTGGCAGAGCAGGCAAATGAGCCGCTATTTCTCTTTGGCATATCCATGCAAAATCACTGGGAGTATTGGGGCAGCAAATACTATGGCTGGATGCAAGACGTGTTTTCATCCAGTCCATATTTGACACAAGATGAACTAGACCGCGTAGATTCTTTTGCGCAAGGCATATATGATGCCGACAAACAGCTAGGGCGACTGATAGATTTTATAGAATCACGGGACACCCCCACCATAGTCGTATTTTTCGGCGACCATTTGCCCATTCTTGGCTATCACAGCGACCGCTTTTTTGAAGGCTTGGGCTACATAAGCGACCAACGACCAGAAATGTGGAATGAGGACGATAGGCGCAAGATGTTCACCCTACCTTATCTAGTGTGGAACAACTTTACCACAACGGATGAGGATTGGGGAACAATATCCACATATTTCTTGGCGGCACAAACACTGCACCATAGCGGCATAGACCTAAACCGCTATTGGCATTATATTTTATACGCAAACAGCTATTTTTCAGCACTTACAGAAAATCACTATGTGGACATGCATGGAGATTTTCATACTATCTGGGATATATGGAATCGCAATTATGTAATAGCCATGGAAGCATTAATACAGGCAATGTGGTTCGGCACAGATGATTTTCACTATTCATTAAGCGAAGTCTTCAATAACGAACGATAAATTAATTTTATTTTTTAGGAGGAAAGTATGGCAGAACTTGGGAAAATCGAAAACGAGCAAATCGAAGAGGTTGGGCAAGAGCAAGAGGCAATAACTCTTGTGCTTGGCGTTATAGGCGCAGATGTACATGCCGTAGGCAACAAAATCCTTAATTACACCTTCACCAAAGCGGGTTTTAATGTAGTAAACCTCGGTGTTATGGTTAGCCAAAAGGAGTTTGTAGAAGCCGCCATAGAGGCAGATGCCGATGCCATCATAGTATCTTCAATGTATGGTCATGGCGAAATCGACTGCAAAGGCTTGCGCGAAAAATGCGACGAAGCAGGGCTTTCGGACATTTTAATGTATGTAGGCGGCAACATAGTAGTTGGTAAGCAAGATTTTGAACAAGTAGAAAAAACATTCCTTGAAATGGGCTTTAACCGCGTTTACGCGCCAGGTTCAGACCCACTTGTAGCAATCGAACATCTAAAGAAGGACTTAGGGCGTGTGGACAAATAGCTGCCGCACACCTTTTCGGTCGATTTTCCGCATTTCTTCGTCAGCGATTTTCGTCTTGCCTATGGGCAATGCCAAAAATCGTCTGCTCGAAATGACGAAAAATCGTCTTGAAAATCTGCACAGCCCATATTTGTACACACGCCCTAGGCAAGGCTTAGGCAGGACGTGATTTTTTATGAAAATTTATTTATTAACAGACTTTGGTTCAACATACACAAAGGTGACGGCAGTGGACGTGGACAGTGCTAAAATTGTCGCGTTTGCAAAATCTTTTACCACAATAGAAACCGATGTAAATATGGGCTTTGATGCCGCAAAAAGAGAAATAGCCGCACAGCTTGGTCATTCAGATTTTGAAATGTCATTATCAGCTTCTTCTGCCGCTGGCGGATTAAAAATGATTTCATCTGGTCTTGTACCAGACCTAACTGCAAAAGCATCGCGCTTAGCGGCGGCTTCAGCAGGAGCAAAGGTAGTGAAAACCTATGCTTATGAGCTTACAGATGCCGAAAGCGAAGAAATAACTGCTATAGCCCCCGACATCATGCTGCTTTCAGGAGGCATAGACGGCGGAAACAAGCGTGTTTTGCTGCATAATGCTGAGGTAATAGCATCTGTGCCTGCTAGTTTTTCGGTAATAATAGCTGGCAACCGCTCTGCTGCCGCAGAGGCGGCAAAAATCTTGCAGGCTGGCGGCAAAAATACTGTTATCTGCGCAAATGTTATGCCGCAGTTCGGCAAGCTCAATATCTTGCCCGCAAAAGCCGCCATCCGCGACCTTTTTATTGAAAATATCATTACAGCAAAAGGTTTGGATGATGTGCAAAAAATCATGGATATGGAAATCATACCTACACCACTTGCCGTTTTTGAGGCTTGCGAACTTTTAGGTCGCGGCAACAGCTCAGAAGAAGGCTTGGGCGAGCTAATGGCATATGACCTAGGCGGCGCAACCACCGATGTATATTCCATGGCAGATGGCAATCCCAAAATCCCAAATGCCTTCATAAATGGCATAACAGAGCCATTTGCAAAACGCACAGTGGAAGGCGACGTGGGTATGCGCTATAGCCTTACCGCTTTGCATGACCTTATCTTAGAAAGCGGCGCAGACACATTTTATCAAGCATATGGAACAAACGAAACAGAAGTGACAAACTGGCTAGAAATCTGCGAAAAAGACCCAAGCGCACTTCCTTTTGGTGAATATGAAAAATACAGCCATGTGGACTCTGCATTTGCAGCGGAAGCTATTCGCATATCTGCAATACGCCACGCAGGCTTTAACGAAAAGGTCTACACTCCCGCAGGCGAAATGAACTCGCAAAGTGGAAAAGACCTAACACAAGTACGCTATGTGATAGGTTCTGGCGGTGCTGTAATAAACGCCGCAAACCCACGCGCCATCATGGCAAACGCCGCATATACCCCACGTGATGGTAATGCCCTAAAACCTTTAAACCCCAAAATCCTTCTGGATGAACAAAATTGCTTAGCGGCGATGGGCTTGCTATCTCGCTTTGCACCAGAGGCTGCTATAAGAATCATGAAGGATAGTTTCAAGGAGGTGCAGTAAATGGAGTTAAGAAAAGAAAAGCAGCGTTTTACCTATGCAGATTATTGTACATGGGGTGATGATATAAAATGCGAACTCATAGATGGGGAGATTTACCTGATGTCAATGCCCACAGTCAACCACCAAAGAATTTCTCGTAGACTAATGAGAAAGTTTGACGAGCATTTAGACAACAAAAGATGCGAGGTATTTCCTCCGCTTGATGTACGCTTAAATTGGGAAAAAGGCGACGATACAGTTGTTCAGCCAGATTTGCTGGTAGTTTGCGACCCCGAAAAGATTGACGACAAAGGTTGCAATGGCGCACCAGACCTCGTTATCGAAATTCTTTCTCCCTCTACTGCAGGTTATGATACATTAAAAAAGTTCGCTAAATATCATGCGGCAGGCGTAAGGGAATTATGGTTTGTAGACCCCGAAACAAAAACAGCATTGGCACACATTTGGAGTAACAACACGCATTCATTCACCTTGTACAATTCAACTGACAAAATCACCGTCGGCATACTACCAGAATTAACAATCGACCTTAAAGATATTTTCCAAATACAAGAAGAGGAGAATTCCTAATGGACATCACGCTAAGAAATGAAAAACTAAGCGACGACCTGTTTTATAAGCTCCAAAAAGAGGTGCTTGCAGACTGGAAAACAGGTAGTGCAGTAAACTTCAAAGAAGCAGTGGATTATCAAAAATCACTGCCAGAATCAAAGAGTTTTTCAGCAAAGCTAATAGAGGCTGACCGCGATGGCATAACCCTAACTCAGCCTCGCGCAGGCGTTGCTTTACCACAGCAACATATTGAGCTATTGCGCTATCTTGAAGAAGCAGGGCTTGCCGACCTATTGCCAAGCACAATAGACAGCTATACCCGCCACAATCGCTACGAGGATGCGCAAATAGGCATAGACGAGAGTATAAAAAACGGTCGCTCTATGCTTAATGGTTTTCCCGCAGTTAATCACGGTGTAGAGATTTGCCGCGAGGTAACATCATCTGTAAAAAGCCCTGTGCAGGTACGCCACGGTACACCAGACGGCAGATTGCTCGCCGAAATCACAATGGCTGGCGGCTTTACGTCCTATGAAGGCGGTGGCGTTTCATATAATATCCCATATTCCAAAGATATTCCGCTAGAAAAAACTATCTTTGACTGGCAGTATGTAGATAGGCTAATGGGCAAGTTTGAAGAAGAAGGCATAAGCATAAACCGTGAACCTTATGGCCCTCTAACTGGTACGCTTGTACCTCCATGCATTTCTCATTCTGTTGCCATTATCGAAAGCTTGCTCGCTGCTACGCAGGGTTGTAAGAATATAACGGTCGGCTATGGTCAGCTAGGCAATATAGTTCAAGACGTTGCGGCAATAAAGTCTTTACGTAATCTAACGCGCTTTTATCTTGATATGTTTGGCTTTAATGATGTTGTTGTTACCACTGTTTTGCACCAATGGATGGGCGGCTTCCCACAGGACGAATCTATGGCTTTTGGCGTTATTTCTTGGGGTGCAGCGGCGGCCGTTCTTGCTGGTGCTACAAAAGTTATCGTTAAAACCCCACATGAGGCAATGGGCGTTCCTACCATGGAAGCAAATGCGGCTGGCCTAAAGGCTACAAAACAGGTTGTAAATATGCTAAAAGGTCAAAATCTCCTTGAGCTACATGACGTATACTTAGAAACTGGTCTTATAGAAATGGAGACAAAATCTATAATAGATAAAACACTGGAGCTAGGCTATGGCGATATAGCAATCGGTGCTGTACGCGCCTTCCAAGCTGGCGTTATCGACATTCCTTTCTCACCAAGCAAGCATAATGCCGACTTAGCCTTCCCTGCCCGTGATTCTGACGGTGCTGTGCGCATCCTTGACTTTGGCAATTTGCCTTTTAGCCGCCATATTCGCGATTTCCACCGCAAAAAGCTAGAGGTGCGCGCTAAGGGCGAAAAGCGCGAGGTTTCCTTCCAGATGTCTATTGATGATATCTATGCAATTAGCGAAGGGCGGCTTGTTGGGCGACCAAAATAGCAATTCGTAAAGGAGGGGCAAAAATGTCAGCTATACGTAAGCCAGAAGAGCGGTACACATATTCAGACCTAGCAAATTGGCCGGAGGACGAAAGATGGGAGCTGATTGATGGTGTGCCGTATGCAATGGCAGCACCAAACACAAAACATCAAAGGATTTCTATGAACTTAAGCTGGAAATTCCGAGAGTATTTGGAAGGAAAAGGATGCGAAGTTTTTGCCGCACCTTTTGATGTACGCCTTAATTTCGATGAAGCTGATGATATTGTTCTTCAGCCTGATTTGCTTGTTGTTTGCGATAAAGATAAGATTGACGAAAAAGGTTGCAATGGTGCGCCAGACCTTGTTATAGAAATCCTATCACCTTCTAATACTACTCGCGATACCATTTTGAAACTCCAAAAATACCGAAATGCCCATGTACGTGAAATTTGGTTTGTGGACCCAGATATCAACAAGGTGCAAGTATTTAAGCCAAATAATGGCGAATACAGTTTTAAGATTTATGACTCAGAAGATACTGTACCCGTCGATATTCTCCCAGAATTTTCAATAAACATGAAAGAAATATTTTAGGGAATGCAGATAAACATGGGCTGTGCAGATTTTCAAGGCGATTTTTCGCCATTCCGAGGAGACGATTTTTGGCATTGCCCATAGGCAAGACAAAAATCGCCGACGAAGAAATGCGGAAAATGAGCTGAAAAGGTGTGCAGCAGCTATTTGTACGCACGCCCTAACCAAACCATACAATCCCGAGAGGAGAAAAAAATTATGAAAATTGTTGATGTGGTATGCTGCCCTGGTCGTTCTGGCTTTTTCTTTGATGACCAAAAAGCCGTCAAAACCAATGCTGTAGCAGACGGCAATACCTACAAAGGTGAACCTGTTACAGAGGGCTTTCGTAGCGTTCGTAAGCCTGGCGAATCCATTTCCGTTATGTTTGTGCTTGAAGATGGTCAAGTAGCCCATGGCGACTGCGCCGCTGTGCAGTATTCTGGTGCATCTGGTCGCGACCCATTATTTTTGGCAGAGGATTTTATCCCCGTTATAAACCGTGCCGTAAAGCCACTTTTGGTAGGGCGTACAATAACAACTTTCAAAGAACTTGCCACAGAGCTTGACTCTATCGTAGACGATGGTCAATTGCTACATACCGCTGTTCGCTATGGCATAACACAAGCCGCGCTAGATGCAGTAGCTAAAGCTAGTCACAGGCTAATGGCACAAGTTATAGCAGATGAATACAATACAAAAGTTTCTGACAAAATGATTCCTATTTTTACTCAGTCTGGCGACGACAGATACCTAAATGCCGATAAAATGATTCTAAAATCTGCCGACGTTTTGCCGCACGCACTTTTTAACAACATCAAAAAAGCGGGCAAAAAGGGCGAACTTATTATGGAATATGTACTATGGTTGCGCAACCGCATCTACCAAGCACGTGTGGATGAAAACTATAAGCCAGTTATTCATCTTGATGTATACGGTATGCTTGGCGAGATTTTTGGCTCTGACTACGATTCTCTTGTGGACTATCTAGGCAAACTTGAAGAAGCAGCAATGCCTTTCAAGTTGCGCATAGAAGGTCCTATAGATGCTGGCAGCCTGCAAGGTCAAATAGCCGCAATGGCAAAAATCCGCGAAATCCAAGACAAACGCGGCATACAAGTAGAGCTTGTGGCGGATGAATGGTGCAACACCCTGCAAGATGTGAAGGACTTTACAGACAACAAGGCGGGTCACCAAGCTCAGATTAAAACCCCAGACCTTGGCGGCATAAACAACTCCATCGAGGCTGTGTTATATTGCAAAGCAAATGGCATGGGTGCATATCTTGGCGGCACATGTAACGAAACCGACCGCTCCGCCCAAATTTGTGCGCATATAGCCATGGCTACCCAGCCTGTGCAAGTATTAGCAAAACCAGGTATGGGTGTGGATGAAGGTTTTATGATAGCGCATAATGAAATGAAGCGCATCCTTGCACTCAAAGACATTGTAGGCAAATCATCTAAAAAGCCCGCAAAACAAGAAGAGCCTAAAAAATAAGCCTCTATAAATAAGGTAGCAGTGGCAATATCTGTCGCTGCTACCCCTAATTTGGGAGATATTTTATGACGAAATTTAGCACAAAGTTAAGATATTTTGTAGCAGGCTTTCTAGCCGCCACAATATTATCCACAGGCATTGCCGTAATGGCTAATCCCGAGATGCGCCAGCTCTTTTTTGGCGTAAATGTAGTGATTGGCGACAGGGCATTGGAGCTTGATGGCATAAACCGCCCCTTCATCATGGATGGTCGCACATTTTTGCCCGTTTCCGCAATTGCAGATGCTTTAGGCATTCCTATTGAGTGGGACGGGGATACATCCACCGTTTATATAGGCTATAGGTCGTCTATAGTAGGGCATTGGGAACTTGTGAGGATTAGCGGGGTGTCAGATAGAAAGTTCGTGGAGGATGTTGGGCGTTACGGTTCTCTTGAGCTAATTTTCTATCCTGATGGAAGACTAGATTACATCGACGATGTTTTCTCCATCTCCGATAGATGGCATCATCTATGGGGTGGTCATATAATTATCAACGATATAAGCCATTGGCACTACGAGGTTTCAGAACCATATCTCACCATCAGAAATATTTATAACTTTGAATACACAGTTTACAGACGAATCAACTAGGAGGATAATCAATGCGAGAATTTAGAGTATTATCACCCACAGCCATACTAGGATATGGCTTTCCCGCCGCATCTTTTGAAGAAGGTATACGCCGCAAACCGCATGTAATAGCGGTAGATGCTGGCAGCACAGACCCTGGCCCATACTACCTAGGTAGCGGCAAATCCTTCACAGACCGCGGTGCAGTTAAGCGTGATATGGAATATATGCTAACAGCCGCCATGGCAGAGGGTATCCCTGTAATCGTTGGTTCAGCAGGAGGCGCGGGAGCAGATAGCCACCTAACTTGGAATGTAGAAATTGTAAAAGAAATAGCGAAAGAAAAGGGATTGTCATTTAAGATGGCAGAAATTTCTGCGCAAATGGATAAAAATTTGGTTAAGAAAAAACTGGACGAGGGCAAGTTGGTGCAGATGAAAGCCGCGCCAATGCCTACTGCCAAAGATATAGAGGATAGCACAAATATAGTCGCACAAATGGGGCACGAACCCATAATAGCTGCTTTGGAGGCTGGCGCACAAGTTATTTTAACAGGTCGCGCCTATGACCCAACCGTTTTTGCCGCTTTGGCTATAAAAGAAGGTTACGATGCAGGTTTGGCTCTGCACATGGGCAAAATCTTAGAATGTGCCGCCATAGCCTCCACCCCAGGTAGCGGCAGCGACTGCATGTTCGGCTATCTGCGTGATGATTGCTTTGAGCTTGCTACGCTTAATTCTGTACGCAAATGCACCACAACATCCGTAGCCGCCCATACGCTCTACGAAAAATCTGACCCAGCAAGGCTACCAGGTCCAGGCGGCACACTAGACCTAACACAGACCACTTTTGAGCAGGCATCCGATTCCACTGTAATAGTGCGCGGCAGCCGCTTCATCCCTGACAACGGCTCATACCATGTAAAGCTAGAGGCAGCAAAACTCCTTGGTCATCGCACCGTGTCTTTTGCGGCAACAGCAGACCCTATTATGATTAGCCAGCTAGATGGTATCGTAAAAGCCGTAAAGGAACGTGTTCATAATAATTTTGACAACACCATAGGCGAGTTTTTCCTTGACTTTAAGGTATATGGTCAAAACGGCGCAAGCTTCTATAGCAAAAACCAAAACCAGCCCACTGAAGCCGCAATCATTATAGAGGCCATAGCAGAAACCCCGCAATTAGCCGACACCATTTGCTCTTTCGCCCGCTCCACCCTGCTGCATTTTGGCTACGAAGGGCGCAAGTCCACAGCGGGCAATCTTGCTTTTCCATTTTCTCCGTCCGACTTCCACGGCGGCGCAGTCTATGAATTTAGTCTGTACTGCTTAATGGCAGTAGACAACCCTTGCAAACATTTCCCAATGAAAATTTATGACTTGAAAGAAGGTGCGGTGTCATGATAAAATTATTTGATGTAGCTGAAGTTATACGTAGCAAAAATTCTGGTCCATATGAGCTTACCTTTGACATAATGTTCAAAGACCAATCCGTCTTTGAAGACTTTGCTGCACGCAATATCATGACCCCAGCCGTCTTTGCCAAACTTTACGGCATAGATGAATCCCAGATTATGTCTGTAATAGCCTTTGCACCCTCAAAAGCCGTAAAAATAACCATCGCACGCCCCATCTCCTCTGGTGCATTAGGTGAAAAGGATGTTTACGGCGCACAGCAACACGGACCTCTGCTCAATTTTGAATACTCGTAGGAAGTTTCATGAAAAAACTTATAACATTATCAATATTCGCGCTGGTGCTAGTTGCTCTAGCACCAGCCGCACTAAATGCTAACGAAATCACTGTAACCATAGATGGCATTGCGGTGGATTTTGACGGGCAATCACCAGTAATCATAGATGGTCGCACGCTAGTGCCTTTGCGTGGTGTGTTTGAACTCTTAGGCTTTACTGTAGACTGGCATCAAGACACACAAGCTGCGCATTTACTGAGAGCCGAAGATATAATCATTGTTACTATTGACAGCTATGTGTTCACTGTCAATAGTAACAAAGTCGCTTTAGATGCTCCCGCACAAATCATTAACGACAGAACTATGTTGCCTATTCGCGCAGTTTTGGAGAGTGTAGGATATCGTGTAGAATGGCATGAATCAACATCTACAGTGCTGATTAACCGCATATACACCGTTCAAGCAGGCGATACCCTTTGGAGCATTGCTACAAGGACACTAGGCGATGGTTCTCGATATCCAGAAATTCTCACCGCAAATAACCTAGACATTAACTTCACTTTTTCTTTAGGTCAACAATTAATCATCCCAATTTTTGAGCCACAAACCACAGAGACAGACAGTAATGTTATCGTTAGCTTCTCCCAGCGCGACCCCCGATGGGCAGACCATATGTTCGGCAGTTTCACCATGGCAGAGGGTGGCTGCGGCCCTACCTCCGTAGCAATGATAGTCTCCACCCTGCACGGCACAGAGGTTTTGCCAGACTATGTAGCCACATGGGGCAGCAGATTTTACGTTGAAGGCATAGGCGCATCACATGCCCTATTTACAAGCCCCGCAATGCATGAACATTTTAACCTTGAATATCAGGCAATATCCATACATAATGACGAAGAAATTCTGGAAGCTCTGCACAGCGGCGCAATGATAATAACATCGGTGCAATCCACACAAAGCCCAAACGCCAAATCGGGCAACCAAGGCATCTTTAACCCGCAGGGGCTGGGTGGTCACATAGCTGTAGTCCACGGCGTTACGCCAGAAGGAAATGTGCTGGTAACAAGCCCGAGAATAGACCTATCCGAATATACAGAAGGATGGTCGTTAGATGTGGTGCGCCAAGAGTTGCATAGCGGCATAGGCATTTTTTGGACTTTTACCGCAAATGTCAATTGACCCAGGGGGATATTATGAAAAAACTATTTCTGCTCATGCTGGTGCTAACCTTGGGCATACTAACTCCCATCGCTTTGCAGGCAAATGAGGTGACAGTTACCATTGATGGCGCGCCTGTACATTTTGAAGGTCAGCAGCCTGTGATTGTTGATGGTCGCACATTAGTACCTGTTCGCGGTGTGTTTGAGATGTTAGGCTTTGATATAGATTGGCATCAACCTACACAAACAGTCATTTTAACCAATTATGACTATCGTATCGAAATTTCAATCGAAAATGCTACCTTTACAATAAATGAAGAGTTCATCCCATTGGATGTACCAGCGCAAATCATTAACGGAAGAGTTATGCTACCCATTCGAGCAGTGAAGGAAAGCCTTGGGCATCATGTACATTGGCATTCTGATTTATTGCTAGTAACTATCACGACATCTATTCCTGAAGGTTTTGTGGTGATAGGACACAGGCGTTTTAGTACATCCACCACAAGTTTAGATTTGCGATGGGAACAGCTTAGCAACGAAGACATTGTCCCATTGCAATATCTAACGAAATTGACATCACTTAGGCTAGATAACAACCAGATTAGCGATTTAACGCCTTTGGCAGGGTTGCAGAATTTAGAGGTGCTTTGGCTACGTTTCAACGAAGTCGAAGATTTAACACCACTCGTAGGGTTAGAAAATTTAAACGAACTACAGTTAGGTTACAATAATATAAGCGACCTTTCACCATTGTCTAAGCTAGAGAATTTGACAATTCTAGAATTATGGTACAACTCCATAAGCGATTTAACGCCGTTGGCAGGGATGACAAAATTAGAGAGGCTGATTTTTAGCAGTAACGAAATAAGTGATATCACACCGCTGGCGGGTCTTGTAAATATATCAGAGCTAGATTTGCGCAATAACCAAATTAGAGACCTTACGCCGCTTTCTGGACTCATAAATCTAGTCCAACTAAATGCAAGCAGCAACCAGATTGTAGATTTAGCACCACTGGCGGAGCTTTCTAATTTACGAACCTTATTTCTACGCAATAATCAAATTAGCGACTTAACGCCGATGTTAGAGGGTTTTGCCGCAATTGAAGGTTTTGACATGAGCAGCAACCAAATTAGTGATTTAACGCCGTTGGCAGGGCACACAAATTTAGTTTCTATATTTCTTAACGATAATGAGATTAGCAACATAACGCCCTTATCAGAGCTTACAGGCATGGTTTTACTAGAATTGAATGATAACCAAATTAATGATATTGTGATTTTGATAGACTTTATACACCTAGAGCGTTTGCATTTAAACAATAACCCAATTACAGATTGGCTACCTGTTGCACATTTGGAAAGGGTATGGGGCAGACCATAGGGGAAAATTGTACACAAATCCGAAAGGAATGAGACCATGAGAGAAATCCACGTAAACGAAATTACAAAAGCAGTAGCAGAGCTATGCATCAAAGCCTGCACAATCGTTGCGCCAGATATACGCGCATATATGGAAAAAGCCATAGGCGTAGAAATGGGCGTAGCAAAGCAGGTACTTGACGACATGATTAAAAACCAAGATATCTCCATAGAGCGCAAAATGCCTATCTGCCAAGATACAGGCATGGTTGTAGCGTTTTTGGAGATTGGGCAGGATGTGCATATAACAGGCGGCAATGTGGCAGATGCTGTGCAAGAGGGTGTACGCCGCGGCTATGAAGAGGGTTATCTGCGCAAATCTGTAGTGGCAGACCCAATAGACCGTGTGAACACAAAAGATAACACCCCAGCCGTAATCTATTATGACCTTGTGCCAGGCGATAAGCTCAAGATAACCGTAGCCCCTAAAGGCTTTGGCAGCGAAAACATGAGCCGCCTGCAAATGTTTGTACCAGCAAATGGGCTGGAGGCCGTGGAAAATTTCGTGCTGGAAACTGTGACAAAAGCAGACGCAAACCCATGTCCGCCTATTATTGTTGGTGTTGGTGTTGGCGGCACATTTGATTATGCCGCAAATATGGCAAAACGCGCACTTTTGCGCAAGATAGGTTCACGTCATGAAAATGATTTTTGGGCGGACGTCGAGGCTCGTTTGCTAGAAAAAATAAATGCTACAGGCATTGGCCCTGCGGGGTTTGGCGGCTTCACAACATGTATGGCGGTGCATATAAACACTTATGCTACGCATATAGCAGGACTGCCAGTTGCTGTAAATATAGGCTGTCACGTAAACCGCCACGAAGAAGTCATACTCTAAAAATCACGAGGGGGAGTAACATTATGATGATATTTTGGATGAAAATAATTGCCTTTGTAGGCATTTTAGCTATTGTTTTTGGCATGGGTAGTGCAAAACTGCGCAAATTAATATTCAGAAAGGGGCAAAATGATAATGGGTAAAGCAATCGAAATCAACACGCCTCTAAGCAAAGATGTCATAAAAACCCTAAAATGCGGCGATATGGTATATATCACAGGCGCAATATATACAGCGCGCGATGCCGCTCATAAGCGCATGGCAGAAATGTTAGATGCTGGTGAACAGCCACCCTTCGACTATGAGGGCAATATAGTCTTTTATGCAGGTCCCGCACCAACCAAACCAGGTGATGCCATAGGTTCTATAGGCCCAACAACAGCAGGGCGCATGGATTTGTATGCTCCAAAATTAATCGAAGCTGGCTTAGCGGCGATGATAGGCAAAGGAAACCGCGCCAATGCCGTAAAACAAGGCATTATAGCTCATGGCGGCATATATTTTGCTGGAGTTGGTGGCATTGCCGCTTTTATGAGCCAATGTGTAAAAAAAGTTGATATCGTAGCTTTTGATGAACTAGGAACAGAAGCCATAAGAAGACTAGAAGTGGAACGTTTGCCTGTGGTGGTAGCAATAGACAGCGAGGGGAATGACATTTATGACAGATGCAACAATAACTAATCATAGCTGGATACAAGAGAAATTTTTGCGTAAGCCATATAGAGTCCATGCGTTGCTGTTTGTATTTTATATTGCCTATGGTTTCATCGTAGCAAGTCCACAGGAAGTTTTTGACGGCATGATGGTGATACTTTTCGCACCAAATATTCTTGTAACCGACTATATTTACATAGCTGGTCTTGGGGCAACCTTTGTAAACGTGGGCATTATGGGACTTTTGGCCATTGCCGTACTATCCGCCACACGCCATAGGCCATTCGGGCTTGACATGGGCGTTCTTGGCTTGGTTACAGGCTTTGCTTTTTTTGGCAAAAACCCGCTAAACATGCTACCTATACTGATTGGCGCATATCTTTACAGTCGTGTTGTTCGTCGCCCCTTCGAAGAAAATGTTGTGCCTGCACTCTTAGGCAACGCCTTAGCCCCCGCCGTTAGCGCGCTTGCTCATGTATACTATATCCCAACATCATTGGGCATAGCTCTTGGCGCATTTGTTGGTATCTTCATCGGCTTTACCATAAGCCCGCTAGCCGCTTGGATGCGCCGCGCCCATGACGGTTACAATCTCTATAATATCGGCTTTACCGCAGGCATATTTGCTCTATCGCTAATGGCATTATATCGAAACCTAGGCATAGAATTTGAGCCGCGTGCATTATGGAGCAGCGGTAATAACAATGCATTGATGATTTATCTAGCAATAATTTCCATATACTTCACTGTGATAGGTTTGGTAACGGATGTAGGCAAAAAAGTTACATTAAAAGAGCTTATACTGCTAAAAACCGAAGATTTTGACTATTTCAAATGGTATCGCGAAAAATCTTATATAGCCATGGGTATTCTGGGCTTTGCTTGCCTTGCATTTATGGCGGCTGTGCGTGCAGAATATACAGGTCTGGCAATTGGCGCAATTCTTAGCATTATAGGCTTTGGCGCATTTGGCAAGAGCTTATTACATGCCATACCAATTATTATAGGCACACTCTTAGCAGATTTTGCCAACGTAATTAGCTTTGGTACAGATATGTTTGCAAATGGCAATCTCGTCGCAATACTATTTTCGACCTGCCTAACGCCAATCAGCAAGACCTTCGGCTGGAAATGGGGCATTGTAGCTGGTTTTATGCATCTTTCCTTGGCAACCAATATCAGCATGTTCCATGGCGGAATGAATCTTTACAATAATGGTCTGGCAGGTGGCTTTGTCGCCATGATACTCCTGCCCATCATCAAGGTGTTTCAACGCAAAAAAGAGGAGGCAGTATGATAACCTTAATAACAGGCAATGGCAAGGGTAAAACCACATCAGCCCTTGGTCTAGCAATGGCGGCTGCCTTGGACGGCAAGCGTGTATATATTGGTCAATTTATGAAAGAAGGCGACTATAGCGAAATTGCTATGCTAAAATCCACTTTCCCAGAAATCACTATAGAGCAATACGAAGGCAGCATGGTGATAAATAGAGCCGCTAAAGACAAGGATAGAGAAATCGCGCAGGATGGCTTGCAGCAAGCTATTTCCGCTATAGGTTCAGATAATTATGATTTAGTTGTGTTAGATGAATTTAATGTTGTGCTTTTCTTAGAATTTATTAGCCTTGAACAAGCAATTCATTTAATAAATTCATCAAGAGAAAAAACAGACCTAATTTTGACAGGACGCTACGCAGACCCTGATATTATAGAATTAGCCGATAAAGCCTACGAAATATCACAAATAAAGCACTATTTCAATGACGGCATAGCTGCACGAAAAGGTATAGAAATGTAGAAACCCAAAAAATGGCGATAACATTTTATGCAATTTTTGGTTTTGTCCATTTTTTTCTTGACAAGTGAAGCAAAAACAAGTATGATAGTTATAATTATTAGGGTTGTGGCTATATGAGAACAAAAGTAAGAGCAAAAATAAGAAAAAAAAGATTCGTCACGTCTTTGGTTGTTGCGATGACGGTTTTTGTTGCGGTAGCGATTTTGCTATCCCCGCTCTTTGCCATACGCCAAATTGATATCATCGGAAATAGTTTTTTATGTGCAGAAGATATACTGGGTCGCACAGAACTAGAAACAGGGCAAAATATGCTAGCTTTTAGCGCAAGCACAGTAGAGGCGCAGATAAGCGAGCTGCCCTATGTGCGAGAAGTAGAAGTGCTTCGCGAATTTCCAGATACCATAGTTATTTCTATAGCGGAGCGCGTACCTGTAGCAAATATTCGTGTAGCAAATTCTGCTATATATCTGCTCATTGATGATGGAGGTATGGTGCTAGAATCAGCCGCAGAACCCATCCACGTCCTCCCTGTTATAACAGGCATAGATTTCGCAAATTTTGCCGTGGGCGAGTATCTGGATGTCGAGGGTGAATCCATCTTCCGCGATGTGTTGCGTTTATCAAGGTTATTTACGCGTTATAGCTTTTTCCCCGATATTGTAGACATGTCAAATCTCGCTGACATCGTGTTTCACACAGATAATTTAAATATCCTTTTTGGAAATATGTCCGATATGGACCGCAAGATACAATACATATCCGCCATAATGGAGCAATTTGCGGTGGAAACAAGAGGTTTCATAGATATACGAGATATAAATGAACATCCTAGATTTGGACTTATACGGTAGTTTTAGATATATATGGGAGGGTTACATAATGGTTGACATTGATAGAGAATTTTTTGACCAATCCTTTGACCAAAAGGCAAAAATATGCGTTATTGGCGTTGGCGGCGGCGGAAATAATGCTGTAGACAGAATGATAGCAGACAGTGTGGAGGGTATTGATTTTATCACAGTTAATACCGATAGCCAAGTCTTGAAGCGTTCTCAAGCACCAACACGCATACAGCTAGGCGAAAAGCTAACAGGCGGTCTGGGTGCAGGTGGTCAACCTGAAGTTGGCGCAAAAGCTGCAGAGGAGTCAAAAGACGATATCTCTAAGGCTGTTCATGGCGCAAATATGCTATTTGTTACTGCTGGCATGGGCGGTGGAACAGGTACAGGGGCAGCTCCTGTTATAGCGCGTATAGCAAAAAGCCTAGGCATACTCACTGTTGGCGTAGTCACAAAGCCTTTTGTTTTTGAGGGCAAGGTGCGTATGGCTAATGCCCAAAAAGGTATAGATGAATTGCGCAAAAATGTTGATACCCTTCTTGTAATCCCAAATGAAAAATTAATGGATATAATGGACGAAAAGTCCACTTTCAAGGATGCCCTCAAAAAAGCCGACCAAGTGCTTACCGAGAGTGTTGAGGGTATTTCTAGCCTTATCTCCCGTCCTGGCGAAATTAATCTTGACTTTGCTGACGTTAGCACCATCATGCGCGATAAGGGCGTTGCCCATATCGGTATTGGTCGCGCTTCTGGCAAAAACCGCGCTCAAAAGGCGGCAGAAATAGCCATCAACAGTCCACTGTTAGAAACATCTATCCAGGGCGCACATAGCGTTCTTGTAAATGTTTCTGGCTCAAACAATCTCACGATGTTTGAGGTCGGCGAAGCATCCAGATACGTCACTGCCAATGTGGAAAACGAAGATGCAAACATTATCTTCGGTTCTTCCATTATTGATGATTTGGATGACGAGGTTATCGTAACTGTTGTTGCCACAGCCTTTGATAATGTACGTCGCGAAGTGCCGCGTACCGCATATGAGCCCATTTCATCCTTCCAAGACAGAGGGGTCACGCCAATCGGCAATATGTCATCTGACACGCAGCAGCAGCCTAATGAGTCCGAAGCTCCACCTGTTCCAAGGCTAGGCGAAATCGGCGAAGAAGAGCAAATAAGGCTTCCTGTCTTCTTACAAAAAAACCGTAAAAACAATAGGGATTAATTATGAATAATAATAACACCTTTATTCCCTTAATTTTTCGTATGAAGTACATAAACCGCTGGGGTTTAAAGTTTAATACGCAAACAGAAAATGTTATGCAACATACTGCAGAATGCGCATTTATTGCGCATTTTCTTGCACTTGTGGGCAATCGCTATTTTGGCAAGAGTTATGATGCCAACAAGCTCGCTGTAGCAGCATTGTTTCATGATGCCACAGAAATAATGACAGGCGACCTGCCCACCCCCATAAAATATTTTAACAACGAAATGCAGACAATCTATAAGCAAATAGAACAACAAGCATCAGAAAAAATGTTAGAGCATCTGCCGCATGAGCTACAAGCAGACTATGACACATATCTAAACGGAACTTCCCTATCAGAAGAAGAAAGAGACATCCTAAAGATTGCCGACAGGCTCTGCGCTTATATAAAGTGCATACACGAAATAAATGCAGGAAACAACGAGTTTAGCCTTGCCCACAAAGAAATAAAGGAATATATAGAAAATATTGATAGCCAAGAGCTACGATATTTCTTGGATAATTGTTTGGCAGCTTTTTCTCAGCCCCTCGATGACCTGAAAGCAAAACTTTAGTGTTTTAGCGATTATTTTCATAATACACATCCACAGTCTCATTTATCTCTCTCAAGATATTCTCATCCACCCTAGACGAATCAATCGTATTCGCCTGCGGTGGCGTTTCTATTTGCAACGGAATTACATTTGTCCCCGACCTCTCATTATGCACCTCAAAATATGGCATTATAGCATCATCAACAATGTCATCATCCCTAAAAATACTTAGCACAGAGTCCATCCAGCCACCAATGCCCCCCTCTTCCGCAAGCATATTAAACGAAATATTTCTATCAATCCAGCTAGTTACGCTGTTTGTAAACCCCGTATCAATAATATTGAAAAATAGCAAAATAGCCAAAATTCCACCACATATCGTAGCTTGCAAAACAATTCTCTCTTTAAATGTTCGCGGTGTTTTCTCCTTTGCACTTCCACTTTTGCGCGTATAGTCACTATTGCGCATTACACTTGCCTTACCCACTGACCTGCGATATCGAGACCTAGCATTAGACCTCGGATACTGCCTAGTGTAATTGCTCGTGAGTATCTCCATTTTTGCCTCTTCCATTTCCATAACAAATCCCTCCTATGTACAAAGATTGTCCATCCAATACAATCCTATGCAATAAAATACAAGTACATGCCTTGTAGTCCAAAAAATTTCTCAAAAAACTACTTGACGTGACGTAGTAGTTCATGATATGATTATTACAACGTCAGACGTAGTAGCTTATAAAAGGGGTGATTCCTTGGTCAATATTGAAATCAGCAGCGATGTAATGAGGGGATATATAGACCTTATAATTCTTAGAGTGCTTTGCGATGGAGATTCTTATGGCTATGCAATTTCAAAAATGGTCACTGACCTATCAGAAAATAGCTACACAATGAAAGAAACAACTTTATATTCCGCTTTCTCGCGCCTAGAGAAACTGAAATACCTGTACTCTTATCCTGGCTCTGTTTCGGGCGGTCGCGAAAGAACATACTACACATTAACAGAGAAAGGGCGGCAACACTATCAATATAAATGCAACGAATGGACAGCCACAAAGGAGTTAATATCAAAATTTATTATCAATAATGAAGGGGATGATAACAATGGAAGCAATTAAAACCTATCTTGACAATGTTTTCGCCGCATATCCGCAAACAGATGAGGTGCAGACACTAAAGCAAGACATGTTAGCAAATATGCATGAAAAATACAATATGCTTAGGCAAAATGGAAAAAGTGAACACGAGGCAGCATATAGCGTAATAGCTGATTTTGGTAATATCGAAGAGATAACCGCCGAGCTTGGGCTAAATTCCAAGAGTAGCAGTACAGAAGAATCAATTTTTCTTTCTTGGGACGAAGCAGAAGACTATGTTAAGAAAACAAAAAGAAGCGGGATGTTGATAGGACTTGGAGTATGGCTAATTATAGCAGGTGTGTCGTCTGTAGTCTTTTTTGGACACGCGTTTTTGATGTTTGTAGCAGTAGCAATATCTGTAACTATGTTTATAATTGTCGGGAGCAAGATGGGCAGATATGAACCATTTGAAAAAACATCTCTCCGCTTTGATGCAAGAACACGCGAAATAGTCGAAAATGAGCGTACAAGGTTTGTGCCGCGGTGTACGGCAATGGTCGCCATCGGCGTAGCCATAATAATTCTCACGGTAGGCGCATTCACTATCACCGAAATCCCCGTGCCGCTCTTTTTGAACATAATTGGCTTTTCCGTTTTTTTGTTTATTATGGCAGGCTACATTACATCGGCTTATGACGTTCTATTGGATAAAGGTGATTACGTCAACAAAGAAGCCACCAAAAAGTCTGGGCGTATTATTGGCGTTATCGCCGCTTTTTATTGGCCCATCACTACAGCAGTTGCTCTGTGGCTGCTGTTCACAGGTCATACGTATTTCTGGGTAGTTTGGCCCGTGGCAGGGGTTTTGTTCGGAGGAATCGCTGGGGGTATAGGCATTTGGCATGGCACTAAAGAGAAAGAAAAAGCACAATAAGTTCAACCACCTTGTCGGGGTCACAAGCCCAATCAAAAGTAGCGGTGACACATATTTGCGCTTCACCGCTACTTTGTATTTTTTCAGCAATTAAGTCTGGGTCATCATCATATAAATCATGCAGATAACCCTCAGTCCCATATACCTCTATGTTATATGCTTGTGCCAAATCAGAATAATCAAGCTCGACCGCCTTTTCTTTAGACAATATAAACTCCACCCATATAGCATCTGTACGTATGCCAATATCAGCTACATTAGGAATTGTCAGCACAGGTATAGGAAAATGTTCTATCAAAAATCCATTGTCACTCTTTATGTAATGATTATTGAAAAATCCACTTTCCACTTTATATCCAGCCGCCCTAAGCGTAGCCGCAATCTCGCGCGACTTCTTGCATAGTGGCTCGTATATAGCGTTTAGTGTTTCAAAAGTCTCCATGCTCATTCTCCCATTTACAACTTTAGCTGTACAAAAATATCTCCGCCATTGCTTTTGCCAGTATCTTCAAATCCAAGGGAAGCATATAGTTTCGAAGCAGTAATGTTGGCAGAGTCGCACGGAACAACAACGGAACGAGCCTCTCCTTCGGGATTAGTTTTTAGATGTTCTACAATGACACGCATCGCAGAGCGACCCAATCCCTTTTCTTGGTGGTTTTTATCAATCATAAATTCCCAAATAATGTAATGGGGTTGTGGGTTGTCATTGTCAATCTGACGAGGATGTTCGGCAGACCTATGCTCCATCATCACAAAACCAATTGGATTATCGCCGTCATAAATGCCATATTCAAAGGATTTTGCTCCATTCACTTTTAGGTCAATATAGGTCTTTACAAGACACCTTTCGTTACTATCCACAAATATCTCATTTCACAACAAAATTAACCAGCTTACCAGGCACAAAAATCTCCTTAACGATAATCGTGCCTTCCAAGCGAGCCGCCACAGATGCTTTTGCGGCAGCCAGCACCTCTTCTTTGGTAGCTTCCGCCGCCATCTGGATATTTTCACGTAGCTTACCATTCATCTGCACAACAATCGTTATAGTAGATTCTGCCATTTTTTCTTTATCGTAGGTCGGCCATGTTGCATCAAATACAGACGTGGTATAGCCACAAGTCTCCCATAGCTCCGCCGCTATATGCGGTGCATATGGCGCAAGCAAAATAATCATGTCGCGCAAAGTATCCGCATCAATACCGCCAGAACGTGCCATATCCGTAAGCTTATTGGTATGCTCCATAAAGCCCGAAACCACAGTATTTAGCGTTAGATTTTCCATGCGGGTAGATATATCATGAATCATCTTATGGCGCGCCTGTTCAAGTTCGGGTGTTGTGGCCACTGTTTTGCCAACATTTTCAGCAACCAATCTCCATAGTTTGTTAAGGAAGCGGAAAACACCCTCTATGCCATTGTCATTCCAATCCACATCAAGCTCTGGCGGCCCAAGGAACAATATATACAAACGCAGAGCATCACGACCGTATTTGTCAATCAAGCCATCAGGCGATACACCATTGCCCTTGGATTTTGCCATTTTCATACCAAAACGGTTCACCATGCCTTGGTTAAACAATTGCGTGAATGGCTCTTCAAAATTTACCACGCCAATATCATATAAAAACTTGGTGTAGAAACGCGCATAAAGCAGATGCAGCACGGCATGTTCTATACCGCCCACATAATAGTCCACAGGCAGAAACTTCTCCATGGCCTCTTTGCTAATAAGCTCTGCATCATTATTTACATCCACATAGCGCAAGAAATACCAAGAAGACCCCGCCCATTGTGGCATAGTGTTTGTCTCACGTTTTGCCGCTTTGCAGCAGGTTGGGCAAGTTGTGTTCACCCAATCATCTATAAGCGCAAGCGGTGATTCACCCGTATCAGTTGGCTGATAAGAATCCACATGGGGCAATGTCACAGGCAAATCCGCCTCTGGCACAGGCACAATACCACAAGCATCACAATGTATTAGCGGAATAGGCTCACCCCAATACCTCTGGCGACTAAACACCCAGTCGCGTAGCTTGTAGTTCACTGTCTTTTCGCCTATGCCTAACTTAGCAAGATGACCAGCCACAGCCTCCTTGCCGTCGACAGCGGGCAAGCCATTAAACTCACCAGAATTTACCATAACGCCATCGCCTGTATATGCCTCTTCAAGCTCATGTAGTTCACCATCAAGCGAAATAACCTCGAGTATGGGCAAACCAAATTTCTTAGCAAATTCAAAGTCACGCTCATCATGACCAGGAACACACATAATAGCTCCTGTGCCATAATCAGCAAGCACATAATCAGAAATCCAAACCTCGAGCTTTTCTCCGCTTAGCGGATTGATAGCATATGCACCTGTAAAAACACCAGTCTTGTCCTTTTTCGCCATTCTATCCACATTCGACAATGCACCCGCATCTTGAATGTATTTTTCTACACTAGCAAGATTTTCGCTCGTTGTTAGCTCTTTAACCAAGGCGTGTTCTGGCGCAAGAACCATAAATGTTGCGCCAAAAAGCGTGTCAGGGCGCGTTGTAAACACGGTTATATTATCATCACGCCCATCTATCTCAAAATCAATCTTTGCGCCATAAGATTTGCCAATCCAGTCCGCCTGCATTTTCTTTACCTTTTCGGGCCATTTAAGTTTATCAAGGTCAACAAGCAGCCTTTCACCATATTCAGTAATTTTTAGCATCCACTGGCGCAAATTTTTCTTCTCTGGCGGCGCACCACAACGTTCACATTCACCGCCTGCCGCTTCTTCGTTAGCAAGCACAACTTTGCAGGCAGGACACCAGTTTAGCGGCATTTCTTTCTCATATGCCAAGCCCTTTTTAAACATCTGCACAAAAATCCATTGTGTCCATTTATAAAACGAAGGGTCGGTGGTAGAAAGCTCCATATCCCAGTCGTACATAGCGCAAATGTCTTCTAGCTGACGTTTGAAGAGCTTCGCGCTTTCTTTCACAGCAGCCTCAGGATGCACATTGTTTTGTATGGCATAATTTTCGGCAGGCAACCCAAAAGCATCAAAGCCCATAGGATGTATAACATAATGTCCCTGCAAAAGCTTGTAGCGCGCAAGCACATCGCTTATCACATAGCTGCGCCAATGCCCCACATGCAGCCCACTGCCAGATGGATAAGGAAACATGTCCAAACAATAAAATTTGGGACGTGTCTTATCAGTATTTATCGGTGCTTTCTCCCAATTATCGCGCCATTTTTGCTCTATCTGACGAAAATTGTATTTTCTGTCTTTTGTGTCCATATTATTTGCTCCTCTCAATTACATCTTCAAACACTTCTTCCAAATCTATAACTAAACCACCTGCTATTGACGTTTTGAACCTCGTAGTGAACTCAGAAATTTTCTCTATTGTCATATCTTGTTTCTCGTATTCAGGTAAAATAGTGAAAACGTCATGGAGTAGGTATTTTCCATCCGTCAGCCAAAATACTTCAATCGATAGGTTGTCTATATCCACAATCCAGTATTCTTTCACCCCGCACTTTTCATAAAGGCTCTTTTTATATGTTTTATCACGCTTAGAGGTCGAAGGGGACAGTATCTCAACAATCAAGTCAGGTACACCAAAAATACCCTCATCCTTAATGATGTTTTCATCGCAAACTACTGTCACATCTGGCACAACTCTATCATTTTCGGTCAAAAAAACTTTCGCAGGGTCACCAAAAACATCACAGCTTTTCCCCCTGAAATATTTCTTGAAAATATCCTCAATATTCCTTCCAACGCGTATATGCACCAATCTAGGGCTAGCCATCATATATATTACGCCATCCAGCATTTCTGTTGGTCTTTCATCTTGATAATCATAAGCCAGATTTATCACGCCAAACCCCTCCCTTCCAATTCCTCTAATTCATTCAAAAAAGTATAGCATAAAACAATTGACTTGGCAATGGTTTTAGGATATTATGAGAGTATATAATCCACGTAAATTTTCATACAAAGGAGAATGAAAATGGAATCTATTCAAATGATTAAAGAATTAACAATGGCATTTGGCGCACCAGGCTTTGAAGACGATGTTCTAACGGTAGCGAGAAAATATGCACCAGAAGGTGCAAGGATTGTAGAAGACAACACAAGAAATCTCTATATTTGCCCAAAAAACGAAGAAAATCCAGACCTGCCCACCATATTGATAGATGCCCATTCCGATGAGGTCGGGCTTATGGTGCGTACAATTAAAGAAAACGGCACACTCACCTTTACAAATCTAGGCGACTGGGTGCCATATGTACTACCCGCCCAAAGGGTATCCATCAAGAACATGGAAGGCGAGCTTATCACAGGCATAGTAGCCACTCGCCCACCCCATTTTGGCGGAGACGACGAGCCATTATCAATAGACACCATGGTTATAGACATTGGCGCAACCTCCAAGGAGGAAGCGGAAAAGGCATTTAAAATAGCTCCAGCTTGTCCTATTGTGCCAGAAACTGTCTTCACGCATGACCCAATCCATGATATCATGATGTCCAAGGCCTTTGATTGTAGGCTCGGTTGCGCATCTGTGCTAGAGGTTTTGCATGATGTTAAAGACCTCAATCTCAGTGCAAACGTAGTTGGTGCACTTTCTGCACAAGAAGAAATAGGCATGAGGGGCGCAATAGTAGTGGCAAACCGCGTAAAGCCAGACCTCGCTATATGCTTTGAAGGCACGCCAGCCGATGACACCTTCGCAAAAGACCATCTTATACAAACCCGCCTAAAGCATGGCCCAATGCTACGCCATATAGACCAAGGCATGATAACTCACCCTCGCTTTTTACGTTTCGCACTCAATGTGGCAAAAGAATTACATATCCCAGTGCAAGAGGCCGTGCGCACAGGCGGCATGACTAATGGTAAAAGCATACATTTATCCAATCTTGGCATACCTACAATCGTTATCGGGCATCCTGTACGCTATGGTCATAGCCACAATTCCATAGCATCACTTTCAGATTATAAAAAAGGTGTGCAACTAGCAGTTGAAATAATTAAGGCTATAAACAAAGATATTTTTGCAGGGTTTTAGAGGGGGATAGCATGAACACAACATTAGTAATCCTTGCCGCTGGCATGGGCAGCCGCTTCGGTGGACTAAAGCAAGTATCTCCCTTGGGCAAGCATGGCGAAATCATCGCAGACTTTTCAGTCTACGATGCCCTTCAAGCTGGCTTTAATAAGGTCGTATATATTATCAAGAAAGACATGGAAGAGCTTTTTAACGAAACTGTTGTTAGCAGGGTTAAAAGATCAGGAATACAAGTAGAATTTGCATTTCAGGATATAAATGACCTGCCAAATGGTCTAAAAACTCCATCCACTCGTGAAAAACCATGGGGTACATCCCATGCTCTTTGGGCGGCACGAAATGTAATAAACGAACCTTTTATGGTCATCAATGCCGATGACTTTTACGGGCGAGATGTTTATAAGTCCATACATAGTTTCTTAACCAGCAGTACTAATGGTGACTATGATTACTGCATGGGCGGATACCTACTAGAAAACACCGTGAGCAGTTATGGTAGTGTTTCTCGTGGGGTTTGTCGGGTTGAAAGTGGTCTCTTAGTAGACATTGAAGAGGTATTAGCTATAGAAAAACGCCATGACGGCATAGGCTATACCATTGATAACAATTTTAAATATCTGGCTGGCTCTACGGTGGTCTCTATGAATACTTTCGGTTTTAAGCCCAGCATTTTTATAGAAATCGAAAAAGGCTTTACACATTTTCTGACCGAAAATCTACAAAGCCCTAAGGCAGAATATTTCTTGCCATTAACCATAAAGGAGTTGCTGACTGCCAATAAAGCTACCATAAAAGTTTTGCCAGCCCTTGATACTTGGTATGGTTTTACCTATCAACAGGACAAGGAAATCGTGCAAAAAGCCGTATGGGAATTGATAGAGCAAGGCAAATACCCAGAAAAGCTATTTTAATCGTCACATAGCATCAATATAGCAGCTAAAAATAGTAGGTCTTGCATATCTGACCTGCTATTTGGTGTAACACCTTCAGCATCTAAACCCGTGGCAGATATTTCTTGCGCCTCGGCTTCCGCACCTAAAAACTCACGAAAAGGTTCGGGTATATCATTTATATTTGTCATATTTGGCACCTCAAAATCATTATTTTCCATTATATGATAAAGGAAAATCGAATATGAATTTACCACAAGATTTCATCAACAACACCAAGAAAATATTCGCCGACTCGAATGAGGCGGCGGATTTTTTCGCGAGCTTTAACGAGCCGCGTCATTACGGCATAAGGGCAAATGAATTAAAAATCTCTTCACAAAATTTGGCGACAGTCTTTGGCGATGATGTGGGGGCTGTGCCTTGGTGCAAGCAGGGTTTCTATTATACAGGCAACAAGCCGCCATCCAGAAACCCACTATATCACGCAGGTTTGTACTATATCCAAGAACCCAGCGCAATGAGTGCCGCCGCCATCTTGGGCACCAAGGCAGGTGACAAAGTGCTAGACCTATGTGCTTCCCCAGGCGGCAAATCCACACAAATAGCCTCCGCTTTGGGAAGCGAAGGTCTCTTAGTATCCAACGAAATAAATTTTGGACGTATGCCAGGGTTAGTGCGTAACATTGAAATGGCGGGCGTAAAAAACGCCATCATTCTTTGCGAAAAACCCACAAGGCTAGCCCAAAGATTCCCCAATTACTTCGACAAAATTCTTGTAGATGCACCATGCTCGGGCGAAGGTATGTTTCGTAAAGACCCAGAGGCGATATCAGCCTGGGATAAAAACAAAGCCGCTCGCCTAGCAGTCATACAAAAAGGTATACTGCAAGATGCCGCCAAAATGCTAGCACCAAGCGGACATCTCGTGTATTCTACCTGCACATTTACACCATCCGAAAATGAAAATATCATCGAAGATTTTCTGCAAAGCCATCCACATTTTGATTCTGTATGCATCAATCATAAATATTATGGTTTAAGCCCAGCAAATCAAGGACTTACCACAAACAATTCCCATGCCGCCAGAATCTGGCCACACAGGCATCGCGGTGAAGGTCACTTCATAGCCTTGCTACGCCGCAGGAGCGAACTGCATTCGCCCGCTATCAAGCAACAGCCAAACCCAAAATTCAACAACAAAGACTTCAACGAATTTTGTGATAAATACCTCACAAGCTTGCCCTCAAATAACATTCTTGAGCATCGCGGCAATCTGCTAGCCCTACCAAAATATTGTCCAGATGTTACAGGCCTAAACATAGTGCGCCTTGGCGTTTTGCTTGGCAGCTTAAAGAAAAACCGCTTCGAGCCATCCTATGCACTAGCCATGTCGCTGACACCAACAGACTTTTCACAAGTCATTGATTTACAATCTCAAGACCCACACATAATTGCTTATCTTGAAGGTCAAACACTTGAAATAGATGCACCAGATGGCCACAATCTTTTTTGCGTGGATGGCTACCCATTAGGCTTTGCAAAAATCTTAAAAGGTCGTCTAAAAGGGCGCATCAATGGGCGATAGCATCACAACAAAGTAAAAAGCATTGAATAGCCAACCAAATTAACCCTTATATTTTCTGCTACTTAGAAAGGGGAGACATGAATGAATAACAGAAATGGTATGACTTGGTCGCAATATAACGAAAAGACCAAAAATAAGCCTATACGGCCATTATTGCTAAAATCACTAGAGCTGTTTGATGGATATAAAGGTAATGCCGTCGAAATTGGGAGCGGTGCAGGAAATGAAAGCATATTCTTACATAACAATGGCTGGAATGTGCTTGCTGTTGACAAAAATTTAGACGGATTAAATAATTTGCAGAAAGAGTATCCGCAAATACAAATACTTAACGATGCATTTGAAAATTTAAACAAACTTCCTGAATGCGATTTAGTTTTCAGCGCATATAGTATTCCTTTTTGTGAACCTCAATATTTTAACGAATTTATAGACACTCTTTTAAAATCATTGAAAACAAACGGCAGATTTGCAGGTAATTTTTTTGGACTAAACGATGAATGGGCAAAATTAAACACAGATATGACATTTTGCACAGCCGAAAAGACGAAGTCGTTTTTTGGCAAGTTTGAAATTGAGTATTTTAACGAAGACGAGTTTATCGGTAAGATTGCTAATGGAGAAGAGAAATACTGGCATACCATAAATATTATTGCAAGAAAAATAAAATGACAACTCACATCAGATGAGTGTTTACCCAGCCGAGGTGAACATGGCTTCGTGCTGACAATCTTAATTATCAAAATGGTGAACGCATACGTTTTCTCGTAACCTCCATTAATCCAAGTGTCGTCATTCCCACAACCACATTAGGTATGCGGTCTTTTATCATCTCTTTCCGCAAAAGCTCTGTTAAGCTAGCAACATCATCAGGCGACTTCATCGCAATAAAATCTATAATTATAATACCAGAGAGATTGCGCAGGCGCAACTGGTAGGCAATCTCTTTTGCCGCCTCCATATTCACTTTTAGTGAGGCATCATCTCTCTTTGTGACAACTTGTTTGCCACTATTGACATCAATTACAACACAAGCCTCGGTTTGCTCTATAACGATAAACGCACCAGATTTAAGCCAAACCCGTTTTTCGCGTACTTTATCAATTTGGGTTTTAAGAAAAGATTTTGAAAAGATAGATTCTGCCCCATCATAATATTTTAACTTCGACCCATATTGCCCAAGCAATTCGCATGTAGCAGCATCATCAACCATAATCTCATCAATATCATCCGTAACAATTTCACGCAAAGTCTTGATAATAGGTGGCTCTTCAAATAAAACAGCAGGGGCTTTCACATGTTGCCATTCTGCATGATGTACAAATTTTTCTGCAACTTTTGGTATCTCTAAGATAATTTTATCTTCTTCTTGTCCCTCTGCCTCAGAGCGAAATATAGCAGAAAACCCAATTGGCACATGCTTTTCACCTATTGCGTGTAATCTTCTTAACTCTACATTCTCTTTGATTTTCTTAGAAATATTAATTTTATCTCCCTCAACAGACTTTGAAAGCACAATATAGCGACCCGCATACGATATGCTAGACGTAGCAATACACCCTTTGTCCCCTATGCCATCACGCAAAACTTGCACAATTAAAGTATCACCCTGCTTAACCTCAAGTTTACCTTCATGAAAGAGGCTGCGCTCCCTATGGTCTCGCGTATCTAAAAAAGCTTGTTTGACTAATCCTATATCTAAAAAAATAAATCCCGTGTTTATTTTTTTCACAATACCAGCATAAATATTTCCAACAACAGATGCGTTCGCATCATCATCACGAATAATTTCTATCAACTTTCCGTTTTCTGCTACCGCCGTCAAATATCCGTAAGGCTGACAATTTACATAGACTTTCTTCATAGCTTAGGCACATCCTGCCCTATCGAAAGTCGCTCATAAGTAATGTCGCAATCATTTTGCGCAATCTCCGACAGCCCTAAAATATGATGTGCCAAGATATTGGCTTTTAGGTTTCGCTCACTACCACAAGCAAGTATAGCCCGCAAGCTATTATCTTCATCTACCACAATCTCAAAGATATCAGGTCTAATATCAACAACCGACATGCCTTTTTTACCTTTTTTCTCTACTTTTATGCTCTCGCTAGTCAATATATCAGAAATTATTTTTTCAAGCCTAATGTCAAAATTATGTGAAAATGTGATTCTATATGTTGCTTTTTGTATTATTGCTGCGGCAGACCTGCCTATCGCAGGCACTTCCACAACACCCACTATATCAATTCCATCAGGTAATTGGTCTTGTAACAAAGTTACAATTTCTTTTACATTAACTTCATATATTAAAAATATTTCTAGCATCTCTTCAAACCCACCCATTCCCAATGGCAAGGGTGCTGCAAAGCTCAATAATTGATGAGGATTAAAGCCTTCGGAATATGCCACTGGTAGCTTAGCACGTTTAATGGCTCTTTGAAATAAGCTCTGCAAATCAAGGTGACCAATAAAGCGCGTAGAACCAAGTTTTGTAAAGCTTATGCGATATCTAAAATACGACTGTTTTAAGCTCATTATAGCATGTCCTCCACTTTCTGACTTTCCTTGATGAGGTAATCCTTATTAACACCCGCCATATCAATAAAATCCCATGGCAATATCTCATCATAAGGTCTCGTGCGATGGGCATAAAAATCCAAAGAAACGCCCGATTCTTCAAAGGCATTTCGCCAAATATCTGCGCTAAAATGCTCGCTCCAACCATCAAAGCGTGCACCAAGCCGCCAAGCCCGCTCTATCACCGCAGCCACGCGTCTATCACCCCGCGAGAGCGCACCTTCCATTACAGATGTCTCCGCATCATGATATTTATAACTTATTTGACGGCTTTTTATGGATTGCTTAACATGTCGCTGTTTGCTCATAAAATTTTCAACAGTTTCTTGCCCAAACCACTGAAACGGTGTAAAGGGCTTAGGCACAAAGCATGATGTGCTAACAGTAACAGAAACAGGTCGTCTGCGTTGTTCTTTTGGAAGCTTATAGTAAACACTAACCAAGTCTTCAGAAAGCTTGCCAATAGCCGCTAAATCGCTATCCTTTTCAGCAGGCAAACCTACCATAAAATATAGCTTCAGCCTATCCCAGCCACCCTCAAAAGCAACCCTTGCGCCCTGTAAAATTTCATCCTCGCTAATATTTTTATTAACAATATCTCTCATACGCTGGCTACCACCCTCTGGCGCAAATGTTAAGCTAGATTTGCGCACGGATTGTACTTTGCGCAGCACTTCGCTATTGGTTGCATCTATGCGCAAAGATGGCAGGGATATGCTCACATTCTCACTTGTAAACCGCTCGCAAAGCAGGTCTACAAGCTCATTAAGATGAGGATAATCATTGCTTGCAAGCGATAATAGAGAAATTTCTTCATGCCCTGATGATTCTAGCAACTTTTGTGCTTGTTCAAACAATGTATCCACAGATTTTTGTCTATGTGGACGATATATATAGCCTGCCTGACAAAAACGGCAACCCCGCACACATCCACGAAAAATCTCTATCACAGCACGGTCATGAACAGTCTCTATCAGCGGCACTAAGGGCTTTTCTGGGTAAAATGCTCTATCCATATCTTTTACATGTACTTTTTTCACTCGCTCTGGCGCACCTAGGTTATTCGGCGCAAAATTATCAATGCTACCATCCGCATTATATCTCACATCATAAAACGCAGGAACATATACGCCTGGCAATACCGCTATTTTGCTCAGAAACGTCATTTTATCGCCTTTGTCCGCCTTGTGCTTAGCGTAAATATCAAATACCCCATCAAACGCCTCTTCCGCTTCTCCTATGAAGAAAAAATCAAAAAATTCAGCAAGCGGCTCAGGGTTCACAGCACAAGGTCCGCCGCCGCATATTATCGGGTGCTCCTCGCCGCGGTCTTTCGCCTTGATTGGTATATTTGCCAAATCTATCATATTCAAAATATTAGTATACGTCATCTCATATTGCAACGTAAAACCTACAAAATCAAAATCCGCAAGCGGACTATAGGTCTCCAGAGATTTTAATGGCAAATTATGCTCACGCATCAACATCTCCATATCTGACCATGGCGCAAAGGTTCGCTCACAATACACATCATCACGACGATTAAACAATGCATACAAAATCTGCAAGCCATTATGCGACATACCAACCTCATAGACATCAGGAAACGCAAAAGCAAAGCGCGTAGCCACCTCTGTTGGGTTTTTACGCACCATATTTATCTCATTGCCAACATAACGCCCTGGTTTTTCAGCTTGCAGCAATATCTTATCAGGATACATTCTCCTTGCCCCCTTCGTACTCCACCACAGCTAAAGATAACATATCCCCCAGTCTGCGATGCTCCTTATTGAACGCAATTGCCACAAAGCCGAAAATATCAACGATACGCAAGACATTGCGCACTAGGCTTTGCACAAGATTTAGGCTACCGCCGTTATGGTCACGCACCACAAGCCCAAATATGCGCTTCCCAAGTGTTTGTCCACCACCAAAGCTTTCAAAATAAATATTATATATCGTATAGACAGCAAAATAAGCAATAATCGTAATAACCACAGCAAGAAAATTCATTTGCTCTATCATAAAAACTCCGCCAGAAGCGAGCAAAGCAGTGCCGTAAAAACATATACCAAACACGCCAGCAACAATTGCCAAATCAAGCACGGTGGCCAATGTGCGCGAAGCAAGGTTCGGCTGTTCATGCTTCATATCACCGCCTCCAGAACTGTTCAGCACAATATATGCCAAAATCTGTATTTTCGGCGTTACAAAGATAGCTACAAGATGAGCCAAAAACAGCAGAGCTACCACACCCAAAGGATTGACCAAAATTTCAAGAAATCCTAATAGGTCAGTAGGGTATTGACTAAAAATAACTAGCAAAAATATAAACAACCCAAAAAATATACCAAAATTTATAGATGTGATGAGGGTTGTAACTGCAAAAATACGTATTATCCCTTTTTGTGCCACCATCTTCATACTTTGTAAAAACGCGGAAAGAAATCTATATTCACCCCGAGATGCCAAATTTGACGCAAAGAAAAACAAAGTTCGTAATGCCACAAAAACAAAATACAATACCGATAGCAAAGGCATAGCCAATTGCTGTATTGAAGAGAGATTTGTAGCTGCGGCAAGCGCGATTATTGCCAGAAATGGCATAAAAATAAGGATATTAGCAAACAGCACACCGACAACGAGAAAGGCAGATTTTGTAACATCTTTTAGACTAAGGCGTGGTGCTAGTTGACCACCCTCCCTTGTATCATTGTTCGCACAAATAATTATAGATGCTGCCGAATACCATGCAAGAAAAAAAGCTACAACAAACAACATCAGCACAGAAAACACACCCAAAACTATACCATCGGTTATGGGTTGATTTCCTGTAAAATTAGGTATTGCAGGCCACACCCAAACCAGCGACACCCAGCCGATAACGAATATGGATATAGCAAAGATAACGCTGATAAAACCAATAAATGCAGCATATTGCGCAAAATTACTTTTGTATTTTGCAAAGGAAATATCAGTTAAAATACCGATATTCCCAAGCTTTCCATGATTATCCAAAATATTTCCCCCATAATTTTAATCACACCAATTATTACAGTATACACTAATTATTCCCAAAAATCTAGTGCAATTATCGTAGGCGAATTTAAACTTAAAGAAACTTGACACAATTGCTATATCCTGCTATATTCATATACAACACAAATAATCTTGCGGGGGCGATATTTTGCGTAAATTTTTAAAAGAGTTTAAGGACTTTGCTCTGCGAGGCAATGTGGTAAACCTAGCTGTTGGCATCATCATCGGCGTGGGCTTTCAAGACCTTGTTTCATCCCTCACAGATAACATAATTTCCCCCATCTTGGGTCTTTTTCTAAACCAAAACTTTGATGCATGGCATCTCAATATATTTGGCGTAGAGATACGCTATGGCGCATTCATAACCAGTGTTATTAACTTCGTCATTATGGCATTTATTGTATTCATGCTAGTCAAATTGATGAACAAAGTGACATGCATCACCAAGAAGCCCACCAAAGATGCGCCATCTACAACCAAATCCTGTCCATTTTGCAAAACCGAGATAAGCATGAATGCCACAAGATGTCCCGCTTGCACATCGCAGTTGTCTTGACTGTTATATTGATACATTGTATTGCTAGTCTCATTTATCTCAACACAAAAAGACCAAGCGTAAGCCGTGGTCTTTTCAAGGATTAATCACTATTTTATAATACAATTATAGGTCGCCATCAACACCTTCTTCATTTTCCTCTGCAAATTCACCTTTGGTTAGATGACGGTTGCAAGATTCCCTTAGCAGGTCTGCATAGATATAAATATCATTAAGACTTGATATATCATAACGCACAGGGATTCTATTTTCATCTGGGATAGTTATGTATATACTTTTACCCTTAAACCAAAAACGACATATACGCTTATTTTTGTTGTCATCAAGAAGAATGGATATGTATTTAACAGCGTTGCGATGCGCAAGGCGGTTAATGTCACACAAATCACGCAAAATAGATTTTACAATAGCAAAAGCCTCTATCTCATCCGTGGTTAAAACATTCGGGTCTTCCGTAATCACGGTAGCGGCAACTTCGGCTATTACTTTTTGCTCTGTCATGGCTGGTGTTTCTGTGTCAGATTCACCTTTCATTGCTTTTTTTAACGTCTCGCGGATATTGTCGCTTATGTATTGATTAAAGCCACGCTTAACAATAGGGCGAAACATATCAACGGCCTTTTGATTGCGAACACTATCATAAATCTCCGACATCATACACTTAACAAAATCGTCAGAAGGCTCTGTGCGCAAACTGTTTAGAAACTCTCGTATTTTATTTGTATATTTTAATTCCACAGCCGCAAAATACACAGCTCTACATCAAGAGATGACTTAGCAAAACGCCTTAATTCCACCACGAGGTGTTCATGGATATCAAGTACATTAAATATCAAAAACGGCTCTAAATCCATTTTGTTTTGCTCATTTAGGTCTGTGTAGAATTTATATATGATTCCATCTGTTAATATGGCGAATTTTGCTGTAGTTGTACCAAAATATCTAAACAACTGAGATGAATGTTTGTCCAATACTTCGCCGAACTTCTTACACTCTATTAAAATTATAGGGGAATCGTCAATCACAATGGCATAATCAATCTTTTCAGCTTTTTTACGCCCACATCCGCTGTAAATTAGCGCACGTGATGCAAAATTGCGTATTTCGTCTATAAAGTCCATACAAAATCCTCCTATTTCCTTCTCCTAATTTCTTGACACCATCGGTTACTTTCAACATATCAAATAGTTTATTCACTTTGTCGTGACTCTATCGAAAATTTCTTGTCTATACCGCAACTCCCTCATATTTGCATAACGCAAGTGTTTCATAATATTTTGCAATCAAAAAACACCCTTGAAAACAAAACACTTTTCAAAGGTGTTTATGAGTCACCGGGGGCTCGAACCCCGGACAACCTGATTAAAAGTCAGGTGCTCTGCCAGCTGAGCTAGTGACCCACAAGCATAGAAAATGCTCACAACGCTCCATGTGCGCTTGTTCGGAGCGGAGCGCGCTTTTTGCGCGCATTCATAAATATTACTTAACATGTTACATACAATCGCTCCGAAACGCACGCCTGAAGCATTGCGTGCGTTTCTTCGCGAAGGGCGAATAACGGGATTCGAACCCGCGCCCTCCAGAGCCACAATCTGGCGCTCTAACCAGCTGAGCTATACCCGCCACAGCACCATGCGGTGCAAAACGTCCCAGTAGGGATTCGAACCCCAGACCCACGGCTTAGAAGGCCGTTGCTCTATCCAGCTGAGCTACTGGAACAAGTAACAATGTGCATAACCTAAAAGGTCATGCACTTGTCTAATTAATCGGGGTGAAAGGATTTGAACCTTCGACCTCCTGATCCCAAATCAGGCGCGCTAGCCAAGCTACGCTACACCCCGCAAATAATATCTCTTAGTTCATTAGTGCCACTAACAATTTTTGTCACTCAGGCAAATTCTAATTCTTTAAGACCACTATATCCCCACAAAACATTAACATTATCAATTTTATGAGCATTTGCACCGATTATATCATGCTTTCAGTCACCTATCATCACGGCATTCATTCTACGACTACCATCCATCCCAGAACCAACAACCACACCAAAGCAGCATCTCAACCCAAAACAACAGAGGATTTTCTCAGCATATGTTCAGACTTTAGAAGTGATATAACAGTCATTTTATCCCTAAAAGAGTCACAAACAAGAGGTCTAATAAATTCAGCACCAAATCATACATAACAAGAACCCTCAAAACCAAACACAAGAACCAACACATCCAAACCAAGTCACTTTACCAAACTAGTATAAACTCATATCAAGCTCTAATCTCTCGTTCCACTTCATATCATAAGCAACTCTCATTGCTTTTTCACTCCATTTCACGAACAAGCCCTCGACCTATTAGTACACCTCAGCTGAACATGTTGCCATGCTTACACCTGGTGCCTATCAACCTCGTGGTCTTCGAGGGGTCTTACT
>Ga0131853_10001177_pt1 | contig 47440 bp, 37 predicted proteins | sample TergutLab28metaG_FD_92764 | JGI IMG/M metagenome (GOLD analysis project Ga0131853, IMG submission 92764) | Labiotermes labralis P1 segment gut microbial communities from Petit-Saut dam, French Guiana - Lab288 P1 (version 2) (version 2) | ecosystem: Host-associated > Arthropoda: Insects >... | reverse complement strand
ATGGCCTCCGGAGTAGGTGTTGTGTGGTAACTTCAGTTTACACCACGGCCGTCATGTTGTCTTCTTTTTTTCACTTGTTGCACTTCATATTATAATCTACCGTGGCAGGTCGTGCCGGGGTGGCTAGTTTACCCTGCTATTTTATCATGAGAGCTTGTTTTCGGCAACGGAGCATTGTATACTAGATGAAAAACCAGCTGTAGGGGCGAACTGTGTTCGCCCGCAAGCGAAACGGGCGGACACAGTTCGCCCCTACATAGTTTGGAGGCAGATAGCCATGGAACGGAAAGATAAAATCAACTATTACTTAGACATCGCCGACACGGTAGCCCGCCGTTCGACCTGTTTGCGCAGGCAATATGGCGCGATTATCGTCAAGAGTGATGAAATCCTCTCCACCGGCTATAACGGCGCGCCCCGGGGTAGGAAGAACTGTCACGATTTGGGTCGCTGTTATCGGGAGGAGTTGCAGATACCCAGCGGTGAACGCTATGAGTTATGCAGAAGCGTCCATGCAGAGGCAAACGCCATCATCTCCGCCGCCAGACGGGACATCTTGGGTGGGACGCTGTACCTATCCGGCAAAATGTCACCAGACGGGCAGTATGTGCCGGAGATTTGTCCCTGTGAGATGTGTAAACGGCTGATTATCAACGCGGGTATCGTGGAGATTATCTGCAAGACGGGTGAGGACAGCCACAAAGTCATAAAGGTGAGAGACTGGATCTGGGGGGACGATTCCCTGCCGGACATGGAATGATAGAGGAACCGTCCCGCTCGGGCTGGAGCGGGACGGTTTTTTTATGTGGGCTGGTTTTGTATGGACTGCATCTGCTCGCCCCACTCTTTGATATCTAACAAAGCCTTTCCCAGATTACGGCTATATTCGGTTAAAGAATATTCAACATGTGGCGGGATTTCCGCGTGTTGGATGCGATTGACTAATCCTGCCTCTTCTAAATCGCGCAAGCTACGGGTTAGCATTACGTTTGTAATGCCGCCGAGCTGCCTTTTTAATTCGTTGTACCGTAAATCAGCATGATAGAGCTTCCACAATATTGGCATTTTCCATTTACCGCCAATTAAATTGAGTGTGCTCATCATAGGGCATTCGCATTCATTTGCGTATTTTTCAGACATGTTACATCACCTGCAATCAAGGCACAAAAATGTGCGTACTTGTTATTTTGTTTCTTTGTCGCTATACTTATATTAACAAGTTATTTTGGATTTGTAAAGAAGAGGTGTTACACATGCGTTCTGAGATATATTATTTTTCAGGCACAGGCAATTGTCTGGCGATTGCACGGCAGATAAATGAGAGATTGATTGAAAAGGGCAGGGTCATACCCATCACGGCGATTGACGGTAAATTGACTGTAGAAGCAGATAGAGTGGGTTTTGTTTTCCCGGTTTACTATCACAAAGTACCTGATTTTGTGAAGCAATTTATTTTAAATATGGAATTTACCACCGCGCCATATATCTATGCTGTGGCAACCCACAATGGCGCAATTGGTCAAAGTTTGTTTGATGTGAAAGCTTTACTGGCGAAAAAAGGACAGTCATTGTCATTAGGGTGTACCATCGCCATGCCCGGAAATGCCTTTGTAACGCCGCCTGATATTGAGCTGGAACGCTTAGCGGCCGCAGAGCAGGAAGTAAAAGAAATAGCGGGTTTGATAGAGAGGCAAGAAGAGGGCGCTATCGCCGGTCATAAGGGTTTGATAGAGCAAATAAGAAATGCAGTTGTAAGTTTTGCTGCAAAGCACTATGGTTTTGCCCCCAAACGGTTTAAAGTGTCTGATGACTGTACTGGATGCAAAAGATGCGAAAAGCTGTGTCCTGTAAATAGCATATGTTTGCTTGATGGTAAGCCTGAATGGAAAAAGAAATGCACAGCCTGTTTGGCTTGTTTTCACTGGTGTCCAGAAGAAGCGATTTATCTGGATAATCCTTATATTGGGAAGCGGAGGAAGTATCGTCATCCCGATATAGGGGTGGAGGATATGATGGATGCGCAGAGATCATTGTAGGGGCGATCGACTCGATCGCCCGTGGCTTTATGTTTTGTTGGTAGTAAAATAAAGGCAAAAGGGCACGGGCGACCGAGACGGTCGCCCCTACAGGCGTTTCCGAAGCCCCCGTTTTGCCGGGCCTGAGATGAGGTGGCCATCCTTGGTGAATCGCGAACCATGACACGCGCAGTCGAACGTACCCTCGACCTCATTTCGATGCAGCTTACAACCCATGTGTGCACAGCGCGGGCTACCGATGGAGAGCAGTCCTGTTGCGGCAGCGCCTAGGTTTGTGAAGAGTTGTTTGGTGAGAATCGACCGCTGGGGGGAATAGAGGGATTCCCGGTCGGATTTCCCGTGTAAGAGCAGGTCTGTCAAAAGTTTAGACGCGACCATAGAGCCGGACATGCCCCATTTGTTGAAGCCGGTAGCCACATATACATGACTGTTGCCCCGCCTGTGACGGCCGATGTAGGGGACTTTGTCTAAGGACATACAGTCTTGGGTTGCCCAACGGTATTTGATGGGGGCGTTTGGGTATGCCTGCTTGGCAAAGGCTTCGAGTTCCGCATAATTCCCGCCTTGTTTGCCGGTTTTGTGGTCGCCGCCGCCTAGGAAGAGGAGATCGCCGTAGGTGCGGAAGGAGAGGCCGGTTTCTTCTGCGTCCAGATACATGCCGTCTGGGAGTGGGGCGTTCTCTAAGGCTAGGACGTAACTGCGATGCTGGTAGAGTTTGAGGAAATAGAGCCCCGGGATGTTCACGAGGGGGTAATGGGTGGCGAATACGATGTGCTTTGCGGTGATCGTACCGTTTTTTGTATGAGCTTTGTTGCCCTCGATCTTGTGAACGAAGCTTTGGGTATAGATGGGTAGCCCATCAGCTAACCCATACAGCAGCTTGAGCGGGTGGAACTGGGCTTGGTTTTCCATGAGGATTGCGCCCACAGTTTGCAGGGGGAGCGTGGGTGTGTCTTTGATATTTGCGGGAATGCCTAGCTTTTGATAGGCCTCTGCCTCGCGCGCTAAGTGGGAGCGGTCAGATTTGGAGTAGACGTAGGCGGTTTTGTGCTCAAAGTCGCAGGGGTGTGTTGCGGCGAGGGCTTGGTATTGCTCGATTGCCCAGGTGTTTGTGTCATAGTACTGACGAGCTTTTTCGATGCCGAAGCCTTTGATGAGATCGGCGTAGATCAAGCCATGTTGTGCGGTGATCTTTGCGGTGGTATTCTGGGTCACACCGCCGCCGATTGCCTCAGCCTCCACCACGACGGCAGAGACCCCAGCCTCGCGGAGACGGTGGGCTGTGAGGATGCCGCACATGCCGCCGCCGATGATGAGTACGTCGGTGGTAATGCCGCCGTTTAGCTGTGGGTGTTCGGGTGGATTTGTGGTTTCACGCCATACAGAATGCATAGGCTCACCTGTCCGCGCCCGGTTTGTGCCGGCTGGCGGATTGTTTCTTTTGGTTGCGATTTTCGCCATCCAGGGCATCGTCTGCAAAGGTAGGGCCGCCTTTTGCTTTCTCTTTACGGATGTGCTTTGGGTCGAGTTGGCTGTCTTTTGGCATGGGATTCCTCCGGTGTGTGAGTTTGATTGTAGTATGCCACGGAGGGCGAGGAAACATGCAAAACCGCGCTGTCTCGGTCAGAGACAGCGCGGTTTTTGTAGGGGCAGACCTTGTGTCTGCCCTTTGCTTTTCAAGCTCCTTTCGTAAAGGAGCTGTCAGCGTAGCTGACTGAGGATTGCCCTTGACCTTTGTGCGGTGGTGGCTGACCACCCCGGCCTTCGGCCACCCCTCCAAGGAGGGGAATTTGGGGTGCTGTACATCCAATTCCCCTCCTTGGAGGGGTGGCACGGAGTGCCGGGGTGGTTGTAACGCCGTACAAAGGGCGTAAAACCTCCGTCAGGCTACGCCTGCCACCTCCTTTGCGAAAGGAGGTTAGGGGCTTTCGGGACTAGAAGAAATGGCAGAATAGTTTTTCAAATTGTTTTTCGGCTTCTTCTTTGGACGAGGTGGAATGCCTAAGGTGTAGCTGGTACATGTGTGAGGTTTTGAGCAAAATTTCGTCTGCTTCTTTTGCGAGGTCGTAGAAGTTGTACTGTAAGGTATGTATGTGTTTGTACAATTTCATATACATTTCTCGCAGGATTTCCGTTTCTTCCATGTGAATACCATCCTTTCTATCAGTTTGTTGGAGGCAAAGACCCCACCGCGAACCGATCAGAAAAAACACAGCATAGGTAAATACCCATACTGTGTGAAGACAGTTTCATTACTCAAACGCCAATACATGCCTTGTGGATAGCAGAAAAATGTGCTATACTGGGACATGCGGTGGGGCCTTTGAGGTCATGTATGGGTGTGGGTGCACCTATAATCGTAGGAAGCTCCAACTTGCCTACGACTACCGCTCGAGTTTTTCTCGGCTGTTACGAGATATTATATCAGAAGAATATGGAAAATACAAGCCCTCAATGTAGATATGTTGGGGGTTTTTGTGTGCTTCGTAGGGCGCGACGACCCGGCGCGCCGTGTACATGTAACAGATAGCACCATGGATATGTTACCGGGCGGCGCGCCGGGTCGTCGCGCCCTACAATGGTTATCGCGTCGATTGGTGGTGCACAAGAAATTAAAAGGCAAAGGGCAGACACGAGGTCTGCCCCTACGGTTTATTTACTTTTCAGCAGCCAATGCCTTTGCTTCGGCGATGACTTTTTCTTGGATGTTACCGGGTGCATCCTCATAGCGGGCAAACTCTACGGTGAATGTGCCCCGGCCTTGGGTCATGGAGCGTAGGTCGATGGCGTAGCTGGAGAGTTCCGCCATGGGGACTTCTGCTTCCACGATTTGGTTGCCGCCGTCCGCCGGGTTCATGCCCATGATGCGGCCGCGGCGTTTGTTGAGGTCGCCGATGATGTCGCCCATGAAGCTGTCTGGCACTGTGACTTTCAGTGTGCCGACGGGTTCTAGGAGCACAGGCGCGGCCTGTGGCAGACCCGCTTTATAGGCCAAGGTTGCGGCCATTTTGAATGCCATCTCGTTGGAGTCAACGTCATGGTAAGAACCGTCATACAAGTTGGCTTTCAGGAACACGACGGGGTAGCCGGCTAGGACGCCCTCAGAACAGGAATCGCGCAAGCCTTTTTCCACCGCCGGGAAGAAGTTTTTGGGGACGCTGCCGCCTACGACGCTTTGCTCGAAGACCATCTCTTCTGTGTCGCCGGGGCCGAACTCGATCCAAACGTCACCAAACTGACCCGCGCCGCCGGATTGCTTCTTGTGACGGCCTTGGACTTTGACTTTCTTGCGTACGGTTTCCCGATAGGGGACGCGTGCAGGTTTGAGCTCAACTTCTACGCCGAACTTGTTTTTAAGCTTGGAGCAGAGCACGTCTAGGTGAATGTCACCCGCGCCGGAGACTACCATTTGCTTGGTCTCGGAATTGTTGAGGAGCTTGAAAGAGGGGTCTTCCTCGCCTAAGCGGGCAAGACCCAGGGCGATTTTGTCTTCCTGTCCCTTTGTTTTGGGATAGATCGCCTGTGAATAGCATGGGGGCGGGAAATCCACGCCTTTTGCGGCGGTGATGTGTTTGGGATCACACAAACTGTCGCCGGTTTTGGTGTCTGCCAGTTTGCTGACCGCGCCAATGTCGCCGCAGCCGATTTCTTTTACGTCTTCACTCTTCTTGCCTTGCATGACGGAGAGGTGACCGATCTTCTCGTTTGCGCCTGTGCGGGCGTTGACGAGAGTTGTACCGGCGGTGACTTTGCCGCGCATGACTTTGAAGTAGGTGAATTTGCCGTATTGGTCGGAGACGGTTTTGTAGACCAGGGCGCAGGTTGCGCCGGATTCATCATATGTAAGGTCAACTTCTTCGCCGTTTTCAATGGCTTTCGGTGTGCCCACTTCGTCAGGGCCCGGCATCAGGTCACCAATGGCGCGGAGGAGGCTCTTTACGCCCAGGCCGGAGAGGGCGCTGCCTGTGAAGACAGGGAAGACAGTGAGTTCCCGCATACCTTGGCGCAGGCCTGCGATGCGTTCTTCTTCGGTGAACGCTTCGCCGGCGAAGTATTTTTCCATGAGTTCTTCAGAGGTTTCCGCCACACTTTCGTCAACGGCTTTGTAGAGTTCTTCTAATTCGTCCGCCATGTCGGCAGGAGGCGCACATTCGGTGAACTTGCCGGAGGCGTCCATCAAAAAGGCTTCCCGGGTGATGAGGTCTACGAGACCCTTGCATCTGCCCTCTGCATCGAAGATGGGTGCGACCATGGGACAGACGCTTGGACCATAACGTTCCCGGAGGTCAGCGAATACGCGCTTGTAGCGTGCGTTTTCTTCGTCTACTTTAGAGATGAAGAACATACGTGGCATTTTGCGCTCGGCTAGGAATTGCCATGCCCGCTCGCCGCCCACGTTTAGACCGTCTTTCGCGGTACAGACGATGACACCGGCATCTGCGACGCGGAGGGCGGCGTACACCTCGCCCACAAAGTCAAAGTAGCCGGGGGTGTCGATAATGTTGATCTTTAAGTTTTTGTACTTGGCGTACATGGTTGTGCCGGAAATGGAGATTTGGCGTTTGATTTCTTCCGGATCAAAGTCTGAGACGGTGTTGCCGTCTACGGTTTTCCCTTGCCGATCTGTCATGCCGGTGATGTTTAGAATGCATTCTGCGAGAGTTGTTTTACCTGATCCGCCGTGGCCGAGTAGGCAGATGTTACGGATATCCTTTGTTGCGTAGCTCATGAGATATCTTCCACTCCTTCTTCTATAGAGATAACCAACCTGTTGTCTAGTATACACGAAGAGGCAAATAATTACAACAATATTTTGGACAAGACAGCTAAATATTTTCTGGCGATTGTGTGCAATTTTGTGCTATGTTTTTTGGTCTGATTCACGAAAGAATTGGGTTATTTCCCGTCTGCGACGATTTCCAGCGCTAAATCTAGTACGCGGGTGAACGTTTGGCGTACACGGGCGGCAACCACGACAACGTCGGCGTGATCCAAAGCTTCGGGCAATACGCCTGCCGCCATGTTGGTAATGCAGGAGAGACCCAGCACACGCAGGCCGGATTGAGCGGCGACAATGGCCTCCGGCACAGTGGACATACCCACGGCATCCGCGCCCATGATGCGGGCGAAGCGGACTTCGGCGGGGGTTTCGTAATTCGGGCCGGAGAACATGGCGTAGACGCCTTGGTTTAGCTGTATACCCTCTGTTTCGGCGCGCTGTAACACTTCTGCACGGAGATCTGGGGTGTAGACCGTTGTCATATCCGGGAAGCGCGGGCCGAAGTCGTCCATGTTTGCACCGATGAGGGGGTTTGCAAAGGAATAGTTGATGTGGTCTGTGATGACCATGAGCGCACCCTCTGCAAAGTTGAGGTTCACGCCGCCGGCGGCGTTTGTGATGAAGAGGGTTTCGATCCCCAGTAGACGCATGACCCGGACGGGGAGGGTGATTTCCTGTTGGCTATAGCCCTCGTAGTAGTGGAAACGTCCTTGCATGGCGAGGATTGTGAGACCCGCCTTTGTGCCGACCACAAACTGTCCCCGGTGTCCCTCAACGGTGGACTTGAGGAAGCCCGGGATATCCGCGTAGGGGATTTCGATTTTGTTTTCCAACTGGTCAGCGTAGTCGCCCAGGCCAGAGCCTAGGATCATACCGACTTGGGGACGGAGATCGCCTAGTTTTTCCTTTAGGTAAGCGGTGCTTTGATTGATGCGGTCACGTAATGTCATGGGAGATTCCTCCTGTTTTGGTTTGTTCTATTGTACCCTATAATTGCGGCGAAGAAAAGGCATGTTTCCCTAGATTGTGGAATAAGTTTGTACAAACGGTTTATCTACATACGGGGAGGGGTTTTTGTGCGTAAGGGGAAAGAGAAACGGGCGAAGTCACCGATGGAAATGGTAATGAATGCAGCCATAGGGAGCGGGCTTGCTTTGGGCTTGTCGCTGATACTTCTGTTCATCGCCTCCGGGCTTGTGGTGCGCGGGCGTTTGCCGGAGGGATTCATGGGGGGTACGGTGGTAGCTGTGTTGTTTTTGACTTCTCTGATCGGTGCGTTTGTGGCCATCCGGCGCAATGGCGGGCGGGCGCTGATTGTGGGGGTCGCTGAAGGGGCGATTCTGTATGGGGTTACCTTTGTGTTGGGCGCGTTTGCGGAGCGGCAGTCCCTGTTTGGGGCGCTTAGCCTGTTTTTGATGTTGGCTACGATCTTAGGCGGGGTGCTGGCGGGGCTATTTTGCAGCCGTCGGAAGAAGCGGAAGATTTGAGGGTGGGGGTGACCTTGACCATGAGCTCCTTTCGTAAAGGAGCTGTCGCGGAGCGACTGAGGTTTTGCCTTTGACCTTTGCAACATATATGTGTTTTGATGGCTGTACGTAAAACCTCCGTCAGGCTACGCCTGCCACCTCCTTTACGAAAGGAGGCTTAAGGGGGCAAATAGATTGACGACCGTCCCGGTGTGGGACGGTCGTTGATATTTCGGGGATTTTGTAGGGGACGCGCCCCTGCGCGTCCCGTTCTACGATGTACACCGCCGTAGGGGCGATTATCAATCGCCCGTGGGCGGCTAATAGCTTTTCGTGGTTGTTACAAATCCGACCTCAGGCTACGCCTGCCACCTCCTTTACGAAAGGAGGCTTAAGGGCAATAGAGTGACGATCGTCCCGATCGCCCGTGGGCGGCTAATAGCCGCCCCTACAATGGACATGGGTTACACGGGACGCGCAGGGGCGCGTCCCCTACGGGGTTATGCCGGATTTCTGCCAGTCCGCCAAAAACCCGCGAAAATAATCCCTGATCCCGCTGGGGTTTTGGATTTTTACGATGGCATATGCCATTTGGGGTGTGATGTTCTTTGTGGAATATACGAAATGCCCGGAGCGCCATGTGGTGGGGTTATATTTGCGCTTTGCTTGATGTAGTGCCTTAAAGCCGTAAAAACAGTTACATTTTTCATAGACAAAGTTTAAGAGTTTGACATTTGTATTATGCTTCTCGCCCTCCTTACAGACATTGGCAAGGGGTGCGAGCCCCAGACTGCCCCACGCTACGTCCTCTTCTTTGAATGTCATGAAGGCATCGTAGTTCAGCTTTTCCGTCACACCCCGGGGTGCATCTGTGTGGCGGCGGGTGATGGCTGCTGTGTAGCCGTTTCCGTCTGCAAAGGGGATGAATACGTGGAATGCGAGGATGTGGCCGCTTGTGTCTCTTGCGTAGAAATAGCGGCGGTCCATGGGGTGTTCGAGACATACACTGCCTACGGTGAACTTTAGTTCACTGCTTTTTTTGCTCTGTAGCCACTGCTCTGAAATTGCGTGGAACTCTGCTTCGATTGCGGGGTCTCGGTTCTCATGGGGCCTGTATTCGTGGGTTGTAAGTCCCGCTTTGACCGCGTGGTTGACTTGGTTGCGGATGCGCATCATTTTTCTGCCGGTGAGCTGATAGCTTGCCAGATGGAAGCGGGCTTCCTCGCCGTAGGGGATGTGGCTGTAGCCGAGGGCGGTATATTGTTCCAGAAAGGCATCCGTTGTGCCTAAGAAAGCGCATTGGCAGGAGGAATCGACACAAAACAGCTTGAATTCCTCCAGCAGGTTCACAAAGTCATCTGGGGCACAGACAGGGTCGCCGCAGACGACTATGGTTTTGCCCACAATGCCATAGGCGATCACACCCGGTGTGGCCTTGCCGAAGTAGAGGTGTTTGTCGTCTTCTAACACCAGATAGGAGGTGGGGTTTTGACCGTGCTGTTTGACCAGTTTGCGTGCACGTTCTGCTTGCGTCATGATGGCTTACCTCGTTAAGAGATGGAAAAGGGTGATAGAAAAATCAAATGCAAGGATAAGAGCAAGTATGCCGGCTGCTATAAGTTTGGTTTTGTCTTGGATTCGTGTTGTGAGCGCTTCGACCCGTGGGTGTATGAGTTTAATGAGCAAGACAATCATCACACCAAACACGACTGCACCTAGGAGGGACACGCGTCCATGTATGTTGAAGCGGAACGCGGAGTAGTCCCACCAGATTTGGCCGAATAGTTGTTCCAGCACAAGAGAGGTACTGTACTCTATCACAACAACCATGGCCGCCCCGGCGAGGAAGAGGAGGGCGGCATGTTTGATGCGCTTAAAGATGACCAGTGACAAGAGGGCGGACGTGCCGTAGATGGGACAGAGCGGTCCATAGAGGAAGCCCCGGTCAGCCCACTGCCCCATTTCGATGGAGCATACGAGGGTTTCAAATACCCAGCCAAACACGCTGTATAGAATCCACCAGAGAAACCATGTGGATATTTTGGAGGCGATTTGCATATGTGTGTACTCCTGTTGTTTGAAATGGCGGGCGACCACACAGGGTCGCCCCTACATAGATCGTAGGGGACGATGGCAATCGTCCTGCCGAATCACGGGCGGATTACCATCTGTCCTGTTTATAGCAATGATTCTGTGAACAGGGCGGATATGGAAGCCGCTCCTACAATGTTAGGCCACACCTCGGTCAAAGAGGCGATAATGTACCCATTTGCGATAGAGGGCGGCCTTTTCCGCAGCATCACTCTCTAGGTATTGGACAAACTCCCCGGTGGCGTCCCGGTAGCCGTACCAGTTGATAACGGGGACGTGGGGGCGCATGGTGGTGAGGAAGGTGTAGAAGGGGCAGAGGTCAACAAAGCCGAGGAGCTCTAGGATGATGGGCGGTAGGTGGAATGCGGAATAGGGCATGGAAAGGTCGAGATTTGCGTCTGCTAGGTTTTGTAGGATATCGGTCTGCTCTAGGGCTGCGTTGTTTGCCCAGATGAGGAATGGGACTTGGTAGAGACCCAGGAGTTCCTCCCATTCACCGCCGCGTCTGCCCAGGCCTAGGGTGGGGAAGAGTGTTGGGGACAGGGAGGGCATGTGGTCGGAGTAGTAGACGAGGAGAAAGGGTTCATCTGAGGCTTGTAGGCGCGTGACTAGGCGCATAAGTTCCATATCGGCGTCTATCATGCCGGTGAAATAGTTTGCCATGATGTCCCGCTCTTCTTCGGTGAGGTCTATGCTTGTGCGGAAGTTTTCAGGGTGCGGGCCGTCATAGAATTTGCCGCCATAGGGGCTGTGGTTCTGGATGGTGATGAGGAAGTAGAAGAGGGGATCGTCTGAGTTGTCCAGATGTTGTTCGATGTCTGAGATCATCAGGTCAAAGGCCGCTCGCTCGGAGATATAGTTGCCTCTGTGTTCCACGCCGACGGGGAATGCGTACTCAAAGTGAGATTCATGGAAACCTAAGAGGGGGAATACATTCTGGCGATTGTAGAACCAACTGTGACCGGGATGCAACATGGCGGTATGGTAACCGATATCCCGGAGTAGCCGGGGCATGGCGGGGGCATCGCTGCGGATAAAGTCATAGGGGGAGATGCCGGGGGTTAGGTCTGTGGGGGTAAGGCCGCTTAGGACGGAAAACTCTGTCCAAGCAGTGCCGCCGCCGATTGCGTCTGTGGAGATGTGGCCGCTGAGGAGGGATTCCTCTGCGATTTGCTTGTAGTAATAGAGGGGGTCGCGGAAGCCGGTGAAGTCGAAGTCAGCCCGGTCTGAGATATCGGAGAAAGCCTCGGCTTGGATGAGGATGATGTGGGGGCGGACAATGTCGTCCGGCAATTCCGGGGTTTCCACGGCTTCCAGTGCTCGAATCCGGGCGGGATCGTAGCCGGGGGGCGGGGTGATGGTGAGCCTTGTGATATCGTGAATGAAGCTGTAGACGAAGCCCTTGCCTGCGTATTCAGAGAACTTGCCGCCGTATTCGTAGGGGAATGCGTTGTAAAGCGGGCGGTTTGCGTAGACAGTCTGGAATAAGAGCGTGCCGCTGGATAGGAGCAGGAGCAGACTTAAAACCTGGGGCATAAGGCGGAGGCGCAGACGTTTCCATTTGAGGAAGGCGAAGATGGATAGGAGTAGGGCTAGGACGAGAAACCCTGCAACGAGTGCGATATTTCCCGCACCATAGTCGCCGATGACGCCCAGCATTTCACGAATCAGCCGGAGGTCGCCCGGGACGAAGGGGTCTTGCCGGATGCCCAGCTTAATGCGGTTGGCGAAGGCGGCCGCGAGGAAGACGCAAGTGGTCAGGATGATGGCGAATGGGGCGTGTTTGGTGAGGAGGAAGAGGGCGAGCATGGCGAAGAGTGCCGGCAGGGTGTTGAGGACGATGAGCAGAGGGTTTTGGATGCCGGCGCGGAAGTAGAAATAGGAGGTATACACCTGTGGTGTGATGAGCCCGATGAGCGCCCACAGACCGATGGAGGCGGCTAGGATCGCCAGCAGGGACTGGGGGATGGTGAGATTCCATTTTTTGTTGAAGAAATTTTTCATGGGGGTATTATACCATAGAAGCGCAGAGAAGTATAATAAGAAAAAGCCTCCTTTCGTAAAGGAGGTGGCAGGCGAAGCCTGAGGTCAGTTGTACGACCACCCCGCCCCTGCGGGGCACCCCTCCAAAGGAGGGGAATTAGGGTGCGGTACATTCAAATTCCCCTCCTTGGAGGGGTGGCACGAAGTGCCGGGGTGGTCTTACACACCATCGTACCAAGGGCAATCCTCAGTCGCTTCGCGACAGCTCCTTTACGAAAGGAGCTTTAAAGGTAAGGGCATGAGTATGTAGGGGCGACCCTGCGTGGTCGCCCTAAATTGCGGGGTTTTCGTATTGTTGTTGGTGTAGTGGAACAAAACATGCAGGGCGACCACACAGGGTCGCCCCTACGCGTCAAATGTTACTCATTATACGCGTTATCCAGCCCATGCCCAGTAATTGCCAGCCAGCGTTCGGAGATGCCGTTTTCGTGGGGTTCCCAGTCGTGGGAGTGGGCGGCTTCCATGAAGTCGGCGTGGGCCCAGTGTGTGCCGTCCATGTCGATGAAATCGACCACGTCGTCCGGGATGTGTTCGAGTAGAATCTTCCGCTCTAGTACGCGGTTTACAGCGGTTACGAATTCAGCGCGGGAGAGGTTGGCGCGGGCTCTGAATGTACCGTCCGGGAAGCCGACGAACCAGCCTCTGGCGGTGGCGGAGAGGATGTACTCGTATTCCCACGTACCGGGGAATACGTCAGTGTATGGGTTGTCCGTTGTGTCGATCATAGTATCGAAACGGGATACCACGGCGGCTAGTTCGCCTCTTGTAATCGGTACATGGGGGCGGAATGCGCCGTTGTGGCCTTGGAAAATGTTCCAATAGGTCAAAGTAGCCACGGCGCGGCCGAACCATTCGTCGCCGTTTACGTCAGCGTAGGGGACGTAGTCGGGGATGAAGTCTCTGAATTCAGGTCTTAACAGGCGGAAGAAGACCATTGCCACTTCTGCCCGGGTGATGTCGTTATTGGGTCTCATTTCCACATCGTTTGGATTGATGACCTCAATGTGGGGGTCAACGAGACCGTCTGCATTCACGCCAACTCTGGCGGATGGGAGGATATCATAGCCGCGGATGTACCAGATATGCTCGTCTACGAAGAAGCCGCCGGGGGGTGGTTCCGGCGGATCGCCGCCGTTGCCGCCTGCGGGCGCCCATTGGGCGTAGAGGACGACGTTTGCGCCGGGCATGGGGAATGTGCTGCCCGGCATCCGTGTTGTGCCTGTGCCGTCCGGCGCTGTATTCCAGCCGGTGAAGACGAATCCGGTGCGGACTAAGGAGTTGCGGCCAAGGACGGTAACAGTTGCGCCCTGTGCGTAGGGATTGTTTCCGTCAGTGGGCGGAACGCCGCCTGTGTGGCCGTTGCCGTCATAGGTGACGGTGAAGGCTTCAGGGAATTCGTTTGTTACGGTGGCAATTAGGTTGCGCTCCCCCTCACGCTCAATCGCCACATCCCAGGTAAAGCCGATTGATCCATCATTGGGGAGCAGGATGCCGCTGCTGTTTACCTCAAAGACCTCATAAACGACATCCGCCGGGGCGTAATAGGTTGTAAGACCCACGATGAGAGCCGGGTCGTTGGCGGTGAACGGAATCACGGTTACCGGCGTAGCGTCGATGGGACGTGTGCGGCTGGGGTTAGTGTAATCCCAATACACAAACGCGCCGTCCATTTCGTCTAGCCAGAACGCTAAGCGATCATCCTCGTCCTCTCTGTAGACGACTGCGTAGAATGGCGTGTCACCATCTACGCCCCAGGCTTCGTAGTTGCCGTCTTCGTCGAATTCTTTTTGGATGACCAAGTTACCTACGGCCTCTTCAAACTCGTTTCGGATGGTGACGGATAGGGTTAGGTCATCTTCCATCTCAAAGGGCATATCTAGGTCAAGGCCCATGTCATCTAAGATGAAAAAGGCATCGAAGCCGGGGAGTGCGGGGACATCAAGGGGCGGGAGCAACCAAGGGTCATTTAGATTAGCTGGAGGCGCTTCTGTGGGGAACACTTCTACAATGTTGTACTCTATGGAGAACTCGAGGCTATGATCTAAAGGATCTCTAAAGGGGTGGGTTGGTACTTCTATGAGCCGGGTGGGCGGCGCATCCCCTGCGCGGAATGGGATGATGGTGCGGGCGCGATTAGGCGGGATGGGTTCGCCAACGGGACAGAGAACCCGATATGCGCCGGGTTGCTCCGGGTCATCGTTAAAGAGGGTTTCGTTTAAAAAGCCGATGACACGATAGGTATTATCTGCCGGCGGGCCATGGGGGACGAAGACCACAATATAACCGTCCTCCGTGTATACCCTTGCGTAGAAGGGGGTATCATCGGTCATGCCCCAGGCGGCGGCGTTTTCGCACAGTTCTTTCAAAAACTGTATCGTGCCGCAGTGGAACTTGAAGCGGTTGGTGATGGTTACGGAAGCCGTTACGCCGAATTGTAGTGTGTTTGTTGGGTTGGGGTGCATGGGGACTTCAAACTCAGGGAATTCATCTGAGATGTCCCGGGGATAAATAACGCCCCACTTCCAGCCTAAGTCGTTATGCCACAAAGAATCGCCGGCAGTGCCGGGCGGGATTTCCGGGACAAGCTCCCAAGGCGCAATGCTTGGATCGTCACTTACCCAATCGGTTGTGAAAGTACGACCCTCCCAAGGAGCAAAACCGCGAAACCAGCGGGGGAGGAGATCATAGCCGCTTAGACTTGCCCAATGGGCAGCCCAGTCAGCGGCGGGGGGGACATTATTTGGATCGTTGGGTAATTCAGTGCCAACTCTGCGCACCTCGCGGACTTCATAGCGAAGCCCTGTCCAAAGGTTTGACAGCAGAATCGGATTCTCAGTGGAGACAGGGAGTTCCAAGATGGGGAGGAAGCCGTCTTCTATCAAATCAGCATAGAAGTGATGGGTTAGCCCCAATTCATGGTTGCCGACAGCCCAATAGGTGCCGATAAATTCATCAGACCAGATGGGAAGCCAAGCTTCATCCGCCGCTGTGATTGGTTCGGGGAAAAAGAGGATGTAGTTTCCAAACGTTCCGTCTCCATTATCTGCTTCAAGGTCAAAAATGCGGACGTAAAATACGGTGTCGTCTTCTACTTCCCAGTCGTGGGGGAAGCCGTCTGTTATTTTGGTGACCTCAATAAAGCCGATGCCGTGGTCGTAGGTGTTGCGGATGGTTACTTCTCTATCAATTGGATCGAGTTGATCGTCAATCAGTGTAAAAGAACTTGTTGCATAAGCGCCCAATGGCACTACACCCGCACCCGGAATAGCGAAGTTATCATCAGGGTCGCCGCCATCGAAGGCATACTCCACCGTAATGAGACCCAGGGTTTCAAAGGTGAAAAATTCATATAGGATATAATTGAGTACGAGGCCAGTATCAGAATCGTGGGTGGGCAGGTTGCGGATGGTGATGGTATCGAAGAGATCCGCATCTGTGCCGCTGAATGTGAGGATGCTTGCCTGTTCTTGTATACGGGTGAACGCGCCTGAATATTCAAATTCGTTGGGCCCGATCTGATGTAACAAGACATAACGGCCATCGGTGAGCATAAGTCTCATGGTGAATGCCCAGTCACCGCTGTAGAAGTACCATTCTTGGCCGAATTCGCCGAGGATCTCTTTTGTGATCTCCAGATCAGCGGTTGGTTCAGGTTCTTCACCTTGTCTTTCCAGCCGAATCCGAGCAATCAGTGGTGTGCGGAACACAAGACGACCAGTCTCGTCCCACTCAAGGGGATTTCCGTCCGGGTCTTGATCCATTCTGAAAGGCACTTCACTTGTGAGCACTCTGCTAGAAGCGACAAAGGTGTTTCCACCCGCGCCGGATAGGAGCAGTTCATAGGTGACGTCAAGGGGGATGCCGCCTGCGTCTCTGGCCAGCCCGCGGACTGTGATGATATAGACTTTGCCTGCGCCGCCTTTTTCCCAGTTTAAGTGCCAAGAATAGGGACTATAGGGATCGCCCGGCACGGTGGCGTTATTTGCCCAATATATCGGATTCCCGAGAACGGAGCTGGCAAGCTGCCGCTCGGGGGTATCTACGTTTGCGCCAAAGGTGATGGTTTTGCCCAGCGCCACATCGCGAATGGTTGCGCTGTTCATGCCGCTGCCGTTGTTCCAATTCAATGTGCCGGAGAAAGCGGCCTCTGTCACCTGTCTCGTTCCAAAATAGATGGGATTGTCCGCGCCGGGATAAAAGCGGATGTCAAGTTGAGAGCCCACTGTGGAATACCAAGTGTTTGTCTGCCAGTCTTCCGTTTCTGAGGTTATGGGGTTGAACCAAGGTCTATCTTCCAGTTCAAGGACATATTGAATGCGAAGGGGCGCAGAACTATCTATAATATGGGTTTCCGGGATAGTGAAGGTTAGTCTTCCGTCGGTATTGTTCAAGGTGACAAGAGAGGGATCAAGCGCACCCGGTGCGAGGGTTATTTGTGATGAGTCTTGTAATACGAAATCCCCCATCCAGGTTGAGATTGTCATGTTGTAGGGATCGCCGAGGAGGGCGAACTCACCATTGGGACGCTCATATTGGCGACCCCAGACGTAAATTGTGATGCGGGCTGTGCCATCGTAAACGAACTCTCCCGACGATGCAGGATATTCCACTTGCAGATATTCAAGGGACTTGTCTGTCCAAACTTCACCGGGGTTTAGTTGCACCAGTCCGGCGCTGCGGTTCACCATGAAATTAGGTGACCAATCCACTGTGTTTGCGTTGGTGTCAGGTATGACGATATATTCGTTCAGGGGAACGGCAAGGGGTGCGATCTCGATATAAGCGGGTTCGAGATATGCCTCGGCATCGGGGACTGGGTCATAGCCCGGTGTCTCCGGGTTTGTGTTGTTGCCGGTGTTGGCATCATTAGCGGGGAGATCTGCCGGGGGCTCGTCCGCAGTTGGGGTATCGTCCCCGGGCGGTGTGTGATCGCTCCCGCTGTCATCCCCGGCCGGTAGGTCAGGCTCAGGCGCAGGGGGGACGACCTCCGACACATCCTGTGTGTCGGGGACGTCCTGTATATATATAGTAGTAGCTTGGGCAGTGATTGCAAACTGCCCTAAAATGAAGATGAAAGCTAACAAACAAGCCATCGGTTTTCTTATCTGTTTCATAGGGATACCTCTTGCTCTGAGAGTATTCGCATAGGCTTATACCTATACATTGTTTATTATGACATAATACCAGATAATAGTCAACCGATCGACTGTGTAAAAATGAGAAAATGCTGTCGAATGTGAGAAAATGAATAAATATGCAGGAAGTTTTTTGGGTGGGATTGCTGGTTTGTACGCCCTCGGTTGCTACGCGCTACCGCCCTCAAATTGAGAGCGGCGATGGGACGCAAAAGCCCCCTCGTTTTGCGGGGGCTGTGTGTTGCGCTGACTGGGGGAGGTTCTTATTCCCCTCCTTGGAGGGGTGCCGCCCGTAGGCGGCGGGGTGGTCGCACCACGTGGCTGCTCCGCAGAACCACCCCGGCACTTCGTGCCACCCCTCCAAGGAGGGGAATTAAGGACAATCTTCAGACGGCCTCTGCCACCTCCTTTACGAAAGGAGGCTTAGGGTCAAGGGCGGTCTGCGGGGTGGGATGCATTTGTAGGGGCGGGGTTAGCCCGCCTGTGGTTTGATAAATGAAAGCAGTATTGGGGGGCGCGGGCGGCCTAACGCCGCCCCTACGAGTTATACAACGTCATCAAAATCACCTGCGGGCGTGCGAACACGCGGGGGAGGTATTCTCCTACCCCTCTGCTGACGTAGACGGGTGTGCCGTCTCGGGATTCCGCCCAGCCGGCGCGGAAGCGTTGGTTGTAGTCGGTGATGGAGCTGCGGAGTGTGAGGTAGGGCGCCCAGATGCCGAAGAAAGTGATCTGTCCGCCGTGGGTATGGCCGCTTAGGACCAGGTCGATGCCGGCGGTGTCTTGCTGCATGGACACATCCGGGTTGTGGGAGAGGAGGAGCACGAAGTCATCGGGGGAGGCATCGGCGATTGCATGGGCTACGTTTGGGTTGCGATTCCAGAGGTCTTCGACCCCTGCCAGGAAGAGATTTTCCCGGATCGAGACACCGCTGTTGGAAAGAGGTATCATGCCGTGTGCTTCCATGGCGGCGAAGAGGCGGGTATGGTTGTCGTGGTTGCCCTCTACGCCGTAGATGCCGTCTGTTGTTTGGATGTGGGATAAGATTTCCACGGTTCTCTGCATGATAGCGGTAGACACCGCGAAGTCGCCGCCGAGGAGGAGCAAATCTAGGTCTCTTTGGTTGAGTTCGTCTACTACCTCCCATAAGCGTTCGTCTGTCATGAAGTGGGTGTCTGTGAGGAAGCCGATGCGGTAGCCGTCCAGTGCGGGGGCGAGGGTTTCGGAGTGGAAGGAGACTTCCTTGTACTCGATGATACGGTCGAGGGTAAGGGCGTGGACGACATGGATGAGTGCGATTACAAGTCCGAGTATTGCGGCGGCTTTTGCGGCTTTTTTGAGCCGCATCCGTGGACTTGCGCTCATTTTTTGTGTTACAATTCTGGTCGCAATTCCAAGCAGCATCCCGGCCAGTGCGAATAAGAGGGGCAGAAAGGGGGAGTAGGGAAACCAACTGACCCTAGAAAATGTGCCGGATGGGTGGAGGAATACTGCGTGTACGATCCCCCGTGCCAGAACCCCGGACAAAAGGGGGTATAGCCACTTCCTGGGGGCGTTCTGAAAGCCGAGTACGCTTGCGCATATAAATATTGTGCCGGGGATGATGGCATAGAAGCTGAACAGCCAATAGGTATGTCCGCCGCCTCCGAGTACGCCGGACAAGCCCCAGAGGAGAATCGCTGTGAATACGATGAGGGTGGTGGTATAAGGGGATCGGAGTGTCTTTTTTTCCATAATTGTGTGTTATCTCCCTAGCCGTAGTGCCCGGTTAAGAGAGAGATTCCATTGTCTCCAGCCTGTGGTGTGTTCTAGGGCATCGAAGTAAGCCCGGGCGCTCTCCTGTGTTTGCGGGTTTTCGCTTTGGAGCAGTCTTGCGATTTCCGGCGCTGCGTCGGGGGATAGGGTGAGGGTGTAATGGATGCCGGCTTGGCCTGTCTCAAAGTAGCGGTTCACTTGGTCTCGGGCGATGATGCGGTCTATGGGTACGAGGTTTAGTAGGAGAAAATAGCTAAGTGCAATCAGGCAGTAGACCAGGGTGATGTTGAACTTGGGTTTGATGATGTAGAAAAATGTGATAATAAGTCCCAGGCATTCAAAGATTAGAAAGCCAAAGACCAGTAGACGCATTCGCGTGAGACCGTCATCTGCGCCGTGCAGCCACATGCGGTAAAAGGAGGAGATGAGGAGGACTACAGTGACGGCGCATAGGTATAGGCAGAGGAGTTTGGTCAGCTTTGCCCCGCCTCCGCTTTGGGCTTTGGTCAGCCAGACGGTGAGGAGAATAAATGCGATGTTGACGCCGGTTAGAAACAGCAGTTCAAAGAAACCTCTGCGGGCATAGGCCTCAAAGGTGAAGCCGTGGGGTAGGCTGTTGGGCGGGGCGAATAGGTAGCGGAACTGGATGATGACAAATATTGTGTAGACCAGCAAGACAGCACCCAGTACGATGTTGAGTATGATGCAGTCGCCTGTTCTTTGCCTATTTTCGTTTTGCGTTTTATCAAAGCCTCTCACTGTCCAAGTGCCATACAAGATGCCGAAGAGGAACAGGCCGGCGAGGATTCCGCCTAGGATGCGGAGAATTGTACTGAGCTGGATGATGGCAAATAGGTGTTCCAAAAAGCGTTCCACTGTGCGGGAGAAGATCATATCCGCCATGGATAGCATGAGGATGAGAAACAGCAGAGCCGGAACGGAAATGGCAATACCTATGAAAACCCGCTGTACAATGGGCAGACGTTCTTTTTTCACTTGACCTACCCAGCGAAAGGGGAGGGGGAAGCGGGCAAAGGCTTTGTAAATTGTCTCAAGGAGGCGGAGGAAGAGTGTGGACGAGGTATCTTTCAAGGAAATACCGCTGGTCATGCATACCGCCATTGCGCCGTATAATACCGTTACGACAAATAGATTCGGGATGCGCCACATGGGGTTTGCGCTGATAAAGGCGTTTAGAGCAAGGATGAAAATGGGGATGAGTACAAAGAGGGGCTTTTTCTTGGGTGCGGCATAGTAGAGAAAGCCGGCTTGTATCAGTACAAATATCGGTACGCTGACCCCTGCCTGATGGGGCAAGACGAGAAAGCTGAATGTGAATGCGGACAGCAGGAAATAGAGGAGCAATTGGCGCCTCAGTGATGATTCAATTGTGGTTTCCATTGTTTATTCCTCCACGAACTCTAAAATATCGCCGGGTTGGCAGTTTAGGGCTTTGCAAATTTCTTCCAGTGTGGAAAAGCGGATGGCCTTTGCTTTCCCGGTTTTTAAGATGGACACATTGGCAGGGGATAGGTTCACTTTTTCCGCAAGCTCCATGAGCCCGATCTTCCGTTTGGCCATCATGACGTCTAAATTTACGATAATAGGCATGGCTACACCGTCCAATCTGCGTCTTCTTTGTAGGCCACGGCTTGTTTGAACAGGTCTTTGATCGTAAGACAGAACAGGCTCATGAGGGCGAAGATGATGACGATGAGGGAGGCCGCGATGGTGAACCATAGGACAAGCCGAATGAGAAAGACAGCAGCAATGAGGGCACTCGCCACGGCACACTTTCGCAGACAGGAGACATTTTGCATAACAAAGGGATTACCGCCCAGCAGGGTTTTGAACATGCGCTTGAGCTGGTACACGATGTAGATTGCGCATAGGCCGGCGCTTAGTAAGATGATGGTATACGCAAGGCGGAACTGTATGACAGATACGCCGAGGAATGCCATGACCTGGGGCAGGGCAAAGGGCAGTATCACGAGGACAACGATGCCGCCGTAGAACATGAGGTCTACGAGTATTTTGGTCACGCGGTGGAGCACACGGGGGTTTTCCATAAAAAAGTACCTCCTTCTATTGGAGGTACTTTACCATGTGTGAGACTGAATGTCAACAATTATTTGTTGAAAAACGATAAATAATTGTTGTTGGGTGATATGTTGCATGTAGGGGCACGCCCTTTGGCTCCTTTCGTAAAGGAGCTGTCAGCGAAGCTGACTGAGGATTGTCCTTTGTAGGGGCGACCATTGGCCGCCCACGGACGCGCAATGCGCGCCCCTACGAGTATGGGGTGAGGACTGTTACAAATCCTCCGTCAGGCTTCGCCTGCCACCTCCTTTACGAAAGGAGGCTTAGGGGCAAGGGCGGCCTAACGCCGCCCCTACGGTTGTTTCGATCGCCTTACCAAAACATATATAATCACACCGCTGCCGATTACGAGGAGATTGAGGATTATAAGCACCGGCACAAAGAATGCTGCGTTAAGGATGAGTGGACTTGGTCCGGTTGTTTCCCATTCCTCAGGCGCTTCCGGTCTCGGCGACCCCGGTGCTTCTGACAATATCACATCGGGGGATTCGGGGCGGTAGATCACGCTGATCTCTTGGATTGCGCCGGTGTTTCGGTGGACAATGACCGTAATGCCTGCGTATTCCGTGCCGAAGTAGTAGGATATTTCGTCTCCGTCCTCGCTGAAGTCGGCGGGTGCGCCGAAGACTGCGATCATCTCCTCGATTGTGGAGTGTTCCGTGATACCGCCGGGTAATTCGATGGGGATGGAGGTGTCCGGGTCTTGGAAATCGAAGTCGAGTCGTGTTACAAAGGTGTGAGCTACAGGACGATGGTATGTGTCGTAGTTTGTGAACCATGCCCGCATGAAATTGCCGTCACGGTTTATGCGCATGGCAAAGCCCACAGCCGTCGGGCCGATTGTGATGCCATCGTGATGAAGCGTCCAGCCGTTGTCGAGGAAAGCCGCCATGGGGGCGGGCAGGCGATAGAGGTCGCCGTCTACGCGGAGGGTGAATGACCACCAGTCGCCGCCTAGTTCAGTGGGTGTTTCATAGGTGCTTACAGCGGCGGGGAAGTCGTCCGGCTCAAAGTGGGGGATGGGTTCTCTTGGGATGAGTGTCTGAGAGGCTCTGAACGTTGCGCTCATACTCATGTGGTGAATCCAGTCTGTATCTAAAGCGACTACAAAGGAGACGAGAACCTGATCCGGGTTATAGGTAAAGGTTTCACTTCCGTCTATGTTTTCCCGCCAGCTATATGGATCTCCATGTGTGTGGAGCAGGGTTTCGTATGTATCGCCCAGCCTGATATTTCCGGGGAAAATGAGTTCCGTGCCCTCGTGCCAATTGGTGCTTATGGAAATGCCGGAAACATAGCTCTCTGTCAGGAGGGCTTCGTATTCAGTGGGGTTGAAGAAGTCAATTCGGACGGTATGGCCGCCGTTTCGGATGGTGGCGCTGCCGCCGGATGCCCGCGGGTTTGCGGTGCGTTCGGCAAAATCGTCCTCATCACCCACCCAACCGTTGTCTGCAAGCTCTGCAAAGGGGAATGGAAGGGTGTATAGGACACCGTCTAGGCTGAACATGAAACTGTCCAAGTATGGGCTCAGTCCCTCGGGGGCGAGGTCGTTATCAGTATCGGGTGGGGTAGGGACAGTGTCGGGCTGATGCTCCCGGATGGCGCGTTCCCGGCCTCGGTCGCTTAGGTGTAGGTTCATGCTGATGACCAGATTGGTTTCCCGGTCAATGCGCATGAATGCCCGGGTGTTGTCCAGGTGATAGCGTAGGAGTTCCGTTTCGCCCCGTCCCTCCCGGTGGTGGGGTTCGCCGTGGGTTTGGAGTACTTCTTCGTATGTGCGGCCGATGCGGATATCACCGGGGAGGAAGATTTGGGGCGGTTCACCGTGGTCGTAACGGGTGAAGAAGCCGGAGAGGTAGGTCTCGTTTGTGGGCAGCCCCTGGTCGGAGAGGTTGATGAAGTGGGCGATTATCCGCTGGTTGCCGTTGCGGATGGGTGTGTCGCCGGAGGCTCTGCGGGGGTATAGTGTCCTGTCCGCCAGATCAAAGCCGTCCCCCCGCCAGCCCAGGGCTTCCAGTTCAGAAAAGGGGAGTGGGAGGGTGTAGATGACGCCGTTTAGGCTGAAGCTGAGGCTGTCCAGATCATCGGTCAAACCCGGCGGCATTTCGCCGGGATACCATTCTGTTTCTATGTCTGTGTCTGCGTCCGGCGGGGCTTGCTCTGGTATGTATGGCAGATATGCCTCGTCAATGAGGAAGTTTGCGAAGAATTGCGGGATCAGTTGTGCGTTGCGGGTGTGGAATACGAGGATTCTGACCATATATATCTCGCGTCCGATGACGAAAGTGCGGATTTCAAAGGGGCTTCCGTCGGAGATGCCGCTTAGGCTTTGATAGGAGATGCCTTGTATTGTGCCGGTGGCTTCGTCCAATGTCTCGTCTGTGAGCATTTCGGCGGTACTGTGGAGCATCATTTGCGCCATTTCCTCGATTGCGCTTGTGGAAATGATGCCGATGGGAGCAAATCCCTCTGTATACATGAGTGAAATCCCCACGGTGCGGTCAGCGCTGATTACTTCAGTGGTGTAAACGCCGGGGATTGTAGGGTCGGCGTGTCTTTCGGTGAGAACATTTGCCGAGGGGATTTGCATGGTGACGGCGCGTTCTTGGTGGGTATTCCAGTTGTTGAAGCCTTGTCCGGAGCTGGCAGCGGAGGAGTTTTCAAAGCCGAAAATCCCGGAAATGCCGATGCCGATTCCGGCTATGGCGATGAGAATATAGATCACACAGCGGAGGGGTTTCATCTTTGGCTTGGTGTGGATGAGGGCCATAATCTCAGGGTCAAAGGTGGTTTCATGCTTTTTGGCCAGTGCATGGAATTTGAAGCAATAGCGCAGGCCGTGTAGAAAGGCAAGGAAGAAGGCAACGCGCATGAAAAGCGTTCCCACATTGAAGTTTCCAATGCCCATCCAGAACAGGAGATACAGCGTGTCTATTGCGTATACGCTCATGGCTATAATCGCACATGCACGGCTGCGTCTGTAGATGCCAAAGGCCAGGCCGAGATAGACCAGGGAGTAGAAGATTTGGAATATGCCGTCAAAAGAATCACCGGCAAGGCCGTCGGGGACGCTGTCAAAGGCGAAGAGCATCAGTGCGCCCATGAGGATGCCCAAGGCGGCAACCGCAGCCGCACCGCTTGAGGCTTCACGGATGTGTTTCTCTATCTTGGCGAAAGCTTGCTTGATGTATGCTGTATGGTCTTGGGGTGGTTCCGGCGGCGTTTGCTTCGGCCAAGGTGACCCGTTTTGCATGTCCATAGCTCCCCACACTCTCGTTTTCTGTGTATCATATCACATCCTGCGCGGCCAGCTCAAGGGTTAAATTGATTGTCCGTTGCCGGAAGGAGGCGGAGAGGAGATCGTCCTTGTGCAGGGCGCGGGCGATCTTTTGCAGGAGCTTGGGGGTTTGGAGCAGGCGGCGGATGGTGTCGTCTTGCCATTCGGTGCGGGTCAGCACGGAGTAGATATCTTTGCGGAAGCCTTGGCTGAAGCCCTTGGATGGGGCTTGGAGTTCAAGGATTAGTTTTCGTTCTAGGCGGCCACGGTCGCTATCAATAGGAAAAAGCGGGATGATGGAGCTTTTGCGGATTGTGATCTTGTCTTCTGCTGCTGTCAGCACCACCTCGTCTCCTACTCGAATGCCCATTCTGTGTAAAAATCCATAGGGTAAAATTGCCCCGTGTTCGCTGTGAAAGTCTACAGGGACGCTGTATTGTGATTTGTTGGTGCGATGCCTGGAGAGTGTGAGGGCTCTGTTTTCAGTTCTATAGGCATAGAAGCGGTCACCGGCTTTTATGTCCGTTTTTTCGCATATGATTTTTGGGAATGCTAGGAAATATCCGTGTTCCAGCGTGCTTGCGGCAGTTGGCATGGCATCCACAATCCCACCTCCTTTGTATATTCATACAGTGCATATATATGAGGTGTATGAACATGCACTTACGGAAATATTATAAAAGAGATAAACTGAAAGTGCAAGTTTTTTATGAACTTAGGGAGCAAGGGGACTGAAACGTGGAGTTTGGAACAATTCGGATTAAGCTAAGCGAAGTGATGGAGAAAAAAGGCATCAGCAAGTATAAACTAGGCTTTGATGCCCGTATGCAGTCACGGCAAATTAACGCATATTGTGATAATCTTATGTCTAAAGTGGACTTAGAAATACTTGGGCGTTTATGTACGGTGTTAGATTGTGAAGTGAGTGACTTGTTGGAGTATGTGCCGCCGGGAGAAACGAGCGGTGAATAGGAAAAAAGACTTCGAGCCAAGCAGGCCGAAGTCTTTTTTTGCGTTTGGTGTGGAAACATGGTAGAATGGAGATCAGTAGACGTAGCGAATGCTTATGCTGTGTGGTATTGAATGCCCTCGTAGGGGACGCACACTGGGCGTCCCGCATGTTCCAACATTCCGTGCATTAGGCTACATAGGTGGAAACCACAACCACGGGACGCCCAGTGTACCCGCAGGGCATGATATGCGTCCCCTACGATGACGGGATGCACCCGTAGGGGCGATTATCAATCGCCCGTGGTTTCAGTATTGTCGGCAACAAGGGCGTAAAGGGCGCGGGCGATTGATAATCGCCCCTACAATACCCATCACACAAAATATAAATTATCTACACCACTCAAAGGGAGGATTTACCATGAACCCGGAACAAGAAATCACCAAGGCATGGTGGAACGCAAGGTATTACTACACCAATAGGAAGCAGACCCAAACGCGGGATCGCTTTATGTGGTTTCTGCTTGCCCTGGGCACAGAAATGCGGGGCAGACAGCTTATGACTGCTTATAAAGAGGCGTTTCTATCCCCGGAAATGGAGAAAGCCATGGGGTTGGAGGATCGTTTGGAGGAAGAATTCCAAACTGTCTGTGCCACCTATGTGCAGACCATTGAGGTAAACACTGCCGTTCTGGGGATTCCCATGCGGAAGACACTCACAACGGAGGAAACCATGACGCGGATCGCAAAGGTGGTGGCAGGGAAGCTCATCCGCGGTGTGTATGGGAGTTGTGCCGAATTAAAATATGCCGATGTAATCGTCCGCTGTCTGTGGAACGGTGCGGAAGAGGCCTATCCCGGTATGGAGGAGTATCTTGAGACGGTGATGGAAGCCGGTGACCCGGGGTTGCGGGCATTTGTGCTGGGTGCGCGTGGGAGATCGTAAAGTTACTTTGTTTGTTGCTCGTCTTTGCGGTGGGTGACGTTGAAATTTTATACTAGGTGGTGGTGATTGACATGGCAGAAAATCAAAAGAGAGGGCGCTTACCCGCTATTGCTTTGGGCTTTTGCCTTGTACCGCCTATGGCTTTTCTTTTTGGATGGGTGCCTTTTCTTGGTTTTATACTTTGGTATTTATACTTCGCTAGTGTATGGGGATTGGGATTTCAAGTTGCTGGGTTACTACTAGGGATTATTGCCTTATGTAAAAGGAAAAAATATCCGGGTACAAAAAATTTAATTTTTTTAATCTTCTCCCTTGTGTTTCCGTTCATATGGTTTGGTTTTATCTATTATCTGCTTCACTTCACAAGCGTGGAAATGTTTCTTTAAATTATAAAATAAGCACTAGACCAAGCAGGGCGCAAAACCACCCTGTGTCTTAGGTATCAAAACTTTGTACAGCAAAAAGCCCGCCACAGCCCCATTCAAGGGAGTTGCGGCGGACTTTTTGCTGTTTCGGGAGAAAATAGCATTTACCCCATTGACAAACGTACTCATTGAGTTACAGCGTTTTTCTCTGCCGTAGGGGCGGTTATTAACCGCCCGCGATTTTGTTTCGTGTTACCTTGCTTTTCGGGCGATTGATAATCGCCCCTACATACAAATTCTTAACCGCCCGCGCACTGATCTTCGCTAAATCCGCGCCTAATATACCCAAGGTCACTGTTCGTGCTATGCAGTACCATCAACTTCAGCCGCGCCCGCAGGCCGCCTAGGTTTTGGCCGCAGATGACGCCCAGCTCTTTGAGTTGCGCGCCGCCTCCCACATAGTCATAGGTGCTGCCGGCAAAGCCCTCGATACAGCGGCTTACCACCACAACGGGGATTTCACATGCGATTGCTTCGCGCAAAGCGGGGATCAGCCCCGGCGGGATGTTCCCTGCGCCGAAGCCCTCAATTACGATTCCGTCTACCTTTTGGGCGATGCAAGCCCGCAGGAGTAAGTCGTCTGCGCCGCAAGCGACCTTGATGAGCTGTACGTTAGAAGTCAAGGTCTCGGGTCTGTCATGCTTGGGCTGTGCGGTGGGGGGATGGAAAAAGTAGATTTGCTCATTTGTGACCGCTCCGATCGGGCCTGTTTCGGGTGCGCGAAAGGAGGCTACGTTGTTGGCGTTTGTTTTCATCACATAGCGGGGAGAGAGGATGTTTTGATTGAAATAAACCATCACACCCCGATTCCGGGCTTCCTCGCTTGTGGCGACACAAACTGCGCCGTATAGGTTACCCAAAGAATCCGCATATAGCTCGTGGGTGCTCTTCATAGATCCCGTAAACACCACCGGCTTCTCCGCGTCCACCAGCAGATAGCAGAGGTAGGACATCTCTTCCAAGGTGTCTGTCCCCTGTAATACCACGACACCGCTGATGTCCGGGCGGCGGAGTGTGTCTGTTATTGTTCCGGCAAGCTCCAAGCCGATTTGGGGCGTTAAGTGGGGGCTTGGCATGTTGGAAAAGGTGATGAGTTCAATGTGGTACTGGTCTTTCAGAGACGGCAGTTCAGAAAGGAGTTGCTCCCCGGTTTTGACCGGTCGGATTTGCTTGGTTTGGGGATCATAGGTGCTTAAAATCGTGCCGCCGGTTACGATGATTGCTACCTTTGGCTTTTGATCCGGCTGGACGCTGTTTCGGTTTTCTTGCATTGTCATTGATCTGCCCCCAGTTTTTGTACCAACAGTAGAGTGAGTATCGGACAATTTTTGCACCCCGATGCCTACTATCCAGCTTGCAAGGGAATGATTGCTTGTGGTGCCGGCGGATGTCCGCCGAGGCTACTATGTGGCCTGACTGTATTGTAATGCAACACCCAACGTTTCGTCAACACCTGTGCTTCATACATATTTCCGAACAATTCGCCGTTGAGGAATTGGTCTCTCATTCTGGCGTTAAAGTTTTCGCCTGCCACGATACATCCGCCGCTATGTTCTTTGTAGGGGCAGACCTTGTGTCTGCCCTGTTGGGTGCGGTATTACCTTGGGTGAGGCAGGGCAGACACAAGGTCTTCCCCTACATAAAATTCCGAATCCAAAGTTTTGTGGGGTGGGAAATGGGGTGCGGGAGAAGGGGTATCAAGCCAAAGGCCGAGCTAAGAGGTTAGCTCGGCCTTGATATGTTTTAGGAGGAAGAGTAAGCATAAAGGGTATGGAAGATCTTTCCATCAGTGAGGAATCTAATCTATGTTCATAGCTTGGATATGTATTGCCAATTGTTCTGTTCGTCTTCATATTTCTGTTGTAAACTTAGCTGATCTGCAATCATAGCGATAAATTCGCTGTTTGTCGGTCTCCCATTTCTATTTGATATCGTAGACCCAAAAAACTTCTGTAATACCTTTGGGTCTCCCTGATCCCAGGTTGCTTTAATCACATTACGTATGCACCGTTCTACTTGGGAGCCCGTCACATAAAATTTCTCTGCAATAGTCGGGTACAACTTCCCTGTCACATTGTCTAGGAACGCTACATCCAACACGACGAGGACAATCCCGTATCGCAAAAACCGATACCCTTTCATGTGTGCCGAGGCGCCGAGTTCACGCAAGATATTTGTCACCTTGAGCTCTAAGTGTCCCATCTTGGGGAGAAGTGCTATATCCGTGCGCTTTGCTTTTGCCACATGGCGAATCCTCTCTATCAAGGTTTCAATACCAAAGGGTTTGTGCAAAAAATAACTTGCCCCAAGGTGCGCGGCTTCAGAAATCGTGCTGTCCTTATAGGAAGCAAACGCCAGAATACATGATACATTCAAATCCATCTCCCCGATGCGGCGCAGCACATTAAGGCCGCCTAGGTTCTCCAGTAAAACATCCAAGACGATGACATCCGGTTGTATCTCTTGCGTCAGGCGCAAGGCTTCCAGTCCGTCTGTTGTGTTGCCGACTAGTTCCATATCCGGCTCATCCCGAAACCGATCTGCTACGAGCCTCCTGTAATCCTTGCTTGAGTCTGCTATCAGCACCTGAATCTTCGTTTCCATAGAGTGCCCCCGTTCGTCTCCTGATTTTGTCTCATTGTGTTAAATGTTATGCAAAAATCCTGATTATTTGTAGGAATAGGGGTTTAATACTTATAATTTATCACATGGCAGACGCTTTCGCAAGGGATTTTCACCGCGAATCTTGTCGAATGACAGGAGGGGCAGAGCATCATATTCTAAGTTTTTACTAGCCAGTCAGGCATCAGCGTTTGCGGGGACACGATATACTAGCTTTTCCATTGTTGCTATGGTATTATTTTGTACTAGGATGTTTTGTGCTGAAAACTTGAGATTTAGGCACACAGGCTAATTTATAGTCTGAATGGGACAAGGGGATAATACCGGCGAACCAAAAGGAGGATGGCACAATGAAAAAGAGAGCGATTTTTGTACTTCTTACGCTCGTTTTATTCAGCCTTACATTTTCGGCTTGTGCCGGTTCCCTGCCGGCCGAGGCGCAACCCCTGCCATCCTTGGAATCCATTGCAACGGAAGGGCTTGATGTTCAACTGCTCTTGCGCGCAAATTTCAGCGATGCCAGGCATTTGCTTGGGAATGTAGTGGAAGAGTATCAGACTCTTAGGCGGGTATATCTTTTTGATACAGGGATAGTTGTAACCGTCACGAATGGCAGGATTTCTAACATTTCTTTTAACTATGATTTTATGGATGAAGAAGCCCGGTCACAAATCCATTTCAATGCGTTGCATGCAGGGTCTACTTCCGCCGATGTAAGGAGCATTTTTGGTGAGCCCTATGAAGAGGGCGATGGGGGCTATTATGTCTATCGAGATCGGAGACGTTCTACCTTACTGGTTGTTAGGTTTGGCGCAGACGGCAAATTTTCAGGGGTAGGTTATATGACAATGCCATAAAACAGTAGCGTGCATCGAAATTTTCCGTAATGTGCATTTAGATATTATGAACAAGAATCCCATAACATCACTCGCTAGGGTGCGAGCAACGTTATGGGATTCTTGTTTTTGTTCCGAGTGCCGATATCGAACCCCCACGCAACCCATTGAAAATACTAATGTTTTTCTAGCTAGTCACGAAACAGTGTTTGCAAATCAGCTAATCTATGGGTATTATAGCATGGGGTTCACCTTTATTACAAGCCTGATCGGAAAGATTGGGCTTGTTTTTTATCGATCTAGCACATTGTAGGTAGAGCAAAAATTCCAGCCGCCAATGGCGGCTATTTTTATTAGGAGGAGATGTATATGCAAAATCAAATGCAAGTATTTCAAAACGAAGAGTTCGGAGAGATCGAGGTCATCGTAATTGATGGCAAACCACATTTCCCTGCAACAGAGTGCGCTGCAATTCTTGGCTATGCAAAACCAGAGAATGCTGTAGCTCGTCACTGCAAGGGGTCACTGAAACGGGGAGTCCTTACAAAAGGCGGAAAACAAGAAAAGACTTTTATCTCCGAGGGTGACCTTTATCGCCTTATCATCCGCTCCAAGCTCCCTGCGGCTATCCGTTTCGAGGCATTCGTTTGCGATGAAATTCTCCCGAGTGTCCGCGAGCACGGAGCATATATCTGCCCGGAGCTATTGGAGAAAATGAGAGAAAGCTTGGAGATTGCCGAAGACCTTTTTGAATGCCTAACTATCGAATATGCCCAAAACAGCGCACTCATGAATTACACAGACAAGCTCCTGCCCAAAGCGATATACCACGACATTGTCCTACAATCCCCCAAGGCAATCCCGATCTCCATTATTGCGAAAGACTACGGCATGAGTGCGTTCGCTTTTAACAGGCTCTTACACGAGTTGGGTGTGCAGTACCGTTTGGCCTCTACCTGGCTACTCTACAAAGAGCACTGCAATAAAGGTTACACTGTGTCGAAAACCTACCAAATGGGTGGAGAGGTTACGATTCATACCCAGTGGACGCAGCAGGGCCGTAGGTTTATCTACGATCTGCTCTGTTGGCATGGCATTTATCCGAATGCGGAGACCATTGCAGAAATGGCGGCTTAGATGACGGATCAAGATCAAACCAACGAACGCTGTTGTTGTCTTGTAATCAAGGGCGGAGTACTCTCGGCAAAAACTCTTGCTATTGCGATGCGGCTCTTTCTGCGGGGTGGTCGGCGGGTATACAAATCTGCTACCACCCACCGTGGCAAGCAAACCATCAAACAGCTTGCCAAAGACGGAGCGAAGCTGGAAAGCATTGATACCAAAGACGGCAACACCAGAGCCTTTAAGCGTATAGCACGGAAATATGGGCTGAAGTATGCCGTGAGAAAGGATGTTTCAGAGATACCGCCGAAGTATCTAGTTTTCTTCAAGAGCCGAGATATAGACAGCATGACAGCCGCTTTTAATGAGTTCTGCGCCGAACAGCTTGCAAAGACAAAGCAGAAGCCATCCATCCGAGAAACATTCCAGAAAATGAAGGAGAAAGCAAAAGCTCAGGTGCGAGAGCAGGTCAGGCACAAAGAATGGGAGCCGGAACGATGAGGAAAATTGCAATCCAAACCATTCCCTGTGTTGTGGTCGGCCTCGTGTTCGGGGTTCTGAGTATGGGTTGGGCATGGTTGCCCTATCATCCTCTGCTGGTAGGGCTAGTTATGGCACTTGTGTTTCGTGGGATTATCCAACTGCGGAGTCTCAATGCCAAGAAGTTCCGCAAGGATATAGAGTACGGCTCTGCACGGTGGGGTACAGTGCGGGACATTAAGCTCTATGTTGATCCGAAACCAGAGAACAACATCATTTTGACCAACACGGAATCTCTCACGATGAACAGCCGTCCTCGCCCAATCAAGTATGCAAGGAATAAGAACATTATGGTTATCGGCGGATCAGGGTCTGGAAAAACTCAATTTTTCATTAAACCGAGCCTGATGCAGTGTCAATCAAAAGACTATCCTGTATCTTTTGTGGTGACCGACCCGAAAGGCCAATTGATTTCTGAGACCGGAAAACTGTTGCAGCGCAACGGCTACCGCATTAGAGTCCTAAACACCATCGACTTCAAAAGCTCTATGCGCTACAACCCATTCCACTATATCCGCTCGGAAAAGGATATCCTCAAATTCGTTACAGCGCTCATTGCCAACACGCAAAGCGAGGGCAATTCTAACCAAGATCCGTTCTGGCTTGCCGCAGAGAAACTCCTCATGCAAGCTCTCATCGGATTCATCTGGTATGAAGCGCCGCCGGAGGAACAGAACATGACCTCTCTGGTGGACATGATCAACATGATGGAAGTCCGTGAAAGTGATGAGAGCTTCAAAAATGGTGTGGACTTAACCTTTGAAGCGCTGGAAGAGCGTGACCCCAACCACTTCGCTGTGCGTCAATACAAAAAGTTCAAGCTAAGTGCCGGCAAAACAGCCAAGAGCATACTAATTTCCTGCGGCGCAAGGCTTGCCCCCTTTGACATCGATGCAGTTCGTGATCTGATGGAGGATGACGAGTTAGAGCTGGATACCATCGGCGACCGCAAGACCGCACTCTTTATCATCGTGAGCGATACCGATGACTCCTTTAACTTCATCCCCGCCATCATGTATTCCCAATTGTTCAACCTGCTGTGTGACAAGGCTGATAATGAGTACGGCGGACGACTGCCTATCCACGTCCGGTTCTTGCTTGATGAATTTGCCCAGTTCAAGATACCCAAATTTGCCGCCCTGTGTTCAGTGCTACGCAGTCGTGAGATTTCAGTATGCCCGGTGCTGCAGACACAATCTCAGTTAAAGTCGCAGTATAAGGATGACATGGATACCATCATCGGCAATATGGACAGTGTCTTATTCCTCGGCGGTCGGGAAAAGACTACTTTGGAAGAGGTCAGTAAGCTGTTAGGCCGAGAATCCATTGACATCTATAACACCTCTCGCACTCGAGGGATGCAGGAGTCCTACGGTCAGAACTACCAGAAGCTAGGACGCGAACTAATGACCTTGGATGAGCTTGCCGTGATGGATGGAAGCGAGTGCATTCTACAAATTCGTGGAGTACGACCGTTCAAATCCAAGAAGTATGATCTCACAAAGCACCCGAATTACCGTTACCTCTCAGACAACGACCGGCGGAACAAGTTTGATGTGAAAAAACACCTGTCTACTAGCTTAAAGCTGAAAGGGAGCGATGTGTATGAGGTGGTGGAGATAGATTTTGCTACCGTTTAGACTTGGAGTCCGCTGACATATCTGTCAACGGGTTTCAAGTCTAAAGCAAAAGAGTCCTGATGTTTGGATTACTCAATTAGCTCAATTTCTAAATTGTCGTTGTCAACTACTCCTGCAGGGTATTCACGCACTTCACCGATGATTCTGAGCTGGCTATGGCACGCAGGGCAACAATCCGAATATCCGCCATCACAAAATGAAAATATCCAGTCAGCATCCATACCACCCTCGTTGGAACTAACACACTCCATGTATTCGGAAAGGGCTTTAATTTCAAGAGTACAACTACAGTTGGGGCAAGCAAAGGATTTGTGGTTTATATGTTCTGCGACCGGATCAAATCCACATTCTACTTCATCTTCATTGAAAGTAAATTGCTGAGAAATTCGGCTATCTTGATCAAGTGTAAAGTCAAATTGAATGTCACTGACACCAATCAATCGTTGCGTCTCATTTTCAGTTTCAATTTTGAGTATTGCTTCAAATTCCACTTTATGAACCTCATTGGCACATCCATAAGGTCTATAAAGATATTCTTTGTCTTCAGAATCCCAAATTGCTCGAGAATCATCATAGAAAATCCCTTCAGCATGAATATATGCCTCGCACTCCAACAAGATCATGGCATAGTTTTCACTAACTAAGTTTATTCCAGAAAAAGTAAAGTTGATGTCACGCACTTCGTCAATATTAGTTTCCTCATACTGGAATCCGCTGACAACACCTTGTCTGTCGCAATCTTCACCGTCAACATAAGGGTTTATGTCGAATATCTTATCGCGGGTCAATATATTAATTTGCTCTCTTTGTGAAATTTCTTCAAGAAACGATTTGACAGGCACTATCCAATCCTCGTATGGATTTACAATTCGCAAAAATTCCTCTAAGCTACCTAGCACTTCAATTTCCTGAGATTTTATATTCAAAAAAGCACGATCATCGCTCACAACGAAAACCTTGCCATGTTCCTGTGCATATTGTTGAATTTTTGCCATCATGAACGCATCGGGAAATTCTCTTTTTTTGTTCTCTGTTTCTTCGAATGGCGGGCGGCTATTAAAATAGTCTGCAAGGATTTTTGCACAATTTACACTGCTAGAGTCAATAACATGAGCTTTTGATTCTAAAATAAATGTTTCAAATAATGAGATAGCTTCATTTATCATTTCTTCTTCGGTGGTGGTGTTTAACAGGTCGAAAACGTCAAACAAGACAGAGTATTTCTCTTCGCTACTTCTTTTTAGAATAGCTAGTGCGTCCTTTCCGGCACACCAAGATTCATATCCTTGTTTTTGGAGTTTGGCTTTAAATACTTTCCTCAAAGCACTTCTTGCATCTGTTACATTTCGTTTTATGTGCTGTTTAATCTCACCAGCAACCACGTCTGAGAGTAATAGCACGATTTTTTGCTCATTAGCTAGTTCTTTTAGTCGCAATAACCTTGAATCGTCGCTAAAGTTGCAAATAATTCTGTCAAATATGTTTGTATCAAGAAAAACTCTCAGTGGGTATTGCAATGCTACTCACTCCCTCTCTTTGCTAACACTTCTTTGCATTATACACCAAAAATCTCAATATTTCAAAAAATGCGTTAAGCATACATAGTCCACTATGCCTTTCGAGTAGTGGGCTTCCTCACGTTCTAGCCGTGAGAAAAAAACGAGATGGAGGTAATGTATGGAGTTTTTTAACTCGGCAATCGGCGTATTGCAAACCCTCGTCATCGCACTAGGCGCAGGGCTTGGTGTGTGGGGCATTGTCAACCTTTTGGAGGGGTATGGCAATGACAATCCGGGTGCAAAATCCCAGGGCATGAAGCAGCTCATGGCCGGTGGCGGTATTGCACTCATCGGGCTTTTGCTCGTACCGCAACTTGTAGGACTGTTCGGTTAAATGTGGCTCATTGACTTAATCAACGAGTGGCTGCGGGAGTGGATGATTGATGCGAATATGTCCGCATTTGAAACTATGTTCGCCAATGTGGACGCACGGGTGCAGGATGTAGCCTATCAAGTGGGCATGACACCAGAGGGCTGGAATTCCAGCATCTTCACGATGGTACGCACCTTATCTGAAACAGTCATCCTCCCCGTAGCGGGGATCATCTTGACTTTCGTGCTGTGTTACGAACTGATCCAGTTAATCCTAGAAAAGAACAATTTGCAAGACTTTGACACGTTCAACATCTACCGTTGGATTTTCAAGTGTTTTGTGGCTGTATTCATCTTGACGAACACTTGGAATATCGTCATGGCAGTGTTCGATCTCGCACAGAACGTAGTCAACCAAAGTGCCGGGATTATCACTGGCGAACTCACCTTGGGTAATCCTGAGATGTTAGAAGCGATCTGTGAACAGCTAGAAGAGCGGACACTGGGTCAGTTGGTGGGTCTATTCTTCCAGGTGCAGGTGGTTGGGCTTTTGATGGAGATCATGGCGGTTGTTGTCACCATCATTGTGTGGGGGCGTATGATCGAGATTTACCTCATCACCAGCGTAGCTCCGATCCCGCTTTCGACTATGGTCAATCGGGAGTGGGGGCAGCTTGGAAACAACTATCTCAAGTCCCTATTTGCACTGGCATTTCAGGGATTCCTCATTATGATCTGCATAGCGATTTACGCTGTCTTGGTGGCGAACTTCGTTGTATCAGGCACGATCACCACGACCATCTGGAGCATAATGGCGTATACGGCATTGCTCTGTTTCATGCTATTAAAAAGCGGCGGGATTGCGAAATCCGTGTTTAGCGCTGCGTAACAATCAAGGAGGACAATTTGACAGGACTGAAAGTAGTATCGCTCTATGACGGCATCTCTTGTGGTCGGCTTGCTCTTGACCGTGCAGGATTTGCCGTTTCACATTTTGCGGCCTTTGAGATTGACAAATACCCTCGCTCAATCAGCCGCTATCAATACCCGGACATCACCCAGCACGGTGACGTGTTAACAGCAGACTTTAATCAATTCAAGGGCTACGACCTCGTAATGGGTGGTAGCCCTTGCACGTTTTGGAGTATCGCCAAGGCAGGGCGTGAGATGGACAAGGATGGCACGGGCTGGAAGCTATTCATGTGCTTTGTGGACGCAGTCCGGCAGATACAACCACGGTACTTCCTCTATGAAAATGTGGCTTCCATGCCAAAGAGTATCAAAGCATATATCTCCGAAGAGCTTGGTTGTGAGCCTATCCTGATCAATTCTGCCCTCGTATCAGCACAACAGCGGAAGCGGCTGTATTGGACGAATATCCCAAATGTTATACAGCCGGTAGACCGAGAGATTTTACTCAAAGATATTTTGCGAGAGTCTGAGATTGCCCTAAAGGAGAAATCACAAACCCTCTGCGCCCAATTCTACAAGGAAAATGTAAAGTCCCTAGTCACCCGCAAAAAGCATGGGCTGATCGTGGCGGAGGAAGTTGGTGCTGCTCTCCGCACTCGTGGCGAGGGTGACGAGCGTGGCAAACGCTTGGAAGTCCGTGGTGACGGCAAACTCAATGCCCTCACCACGGTGCAGATGGACAGCGTGGTCTGTGCTCCTATTCGAGTCGGTGTGATCGGCAGCGGCGGTCAAGGTAGCCGCATCTACAGCGTCCACGGCAAGACAGTTTCCCTCATGGCACATGGCGGTGGGCGTGGTGCAAAGACAGGTCTGTATAAGATTGATCTCCCCGATGGTGAGTATTCCGTCCGCAAGCTCACACCTATCGAGGCCGAACGCTGTCAGACTTTGCCAGATAACTACACCGCACTTGGGATTGATGATGGCGGCAAAGAAGTCAATATCTCAAACACCCAGCGGTATAGAGCCATCGGCAATGGCTGGACGGTGGACGTAATTGCTCACATTCTAAGAAACATGGAGGTAAGTACAGATGCCCTATGTGCCTGTGCCGCGTGATCTCACCAAAGTAAAAACCAAGGTTGCTTTGGGGCTAACCAAGCGACAACTTGTCTGCTTTGGCACGGCGGCGGTCATCGGTGTGCCAATCTACTTCCTCACTCGTGGGATGATTGGAAATTCACCAGCAGTTCTGCTGATGATCGCTACCATGCTCCCGGCGTTTTTCATCGCCATGTACGAGCGTGATGGGCAACCAGCGGAAAAGATTTTGCGGAACATGATCCGCGCCCGCTGGTTTTTCCCACAGACACGCCCATATCGGACTGAGAACTTCTACACTCAAATCGGAAAGGAGGCACAATTTGTCACACAGAATCAAACAGCAAGAAAAACGCCTGTCGCAAAGCATTCGAGAGGCAAATATAAACCGAAAAGACTACAAAAACGCAAAGGCAGGCGCAAAACCAGATAAAGCGCGGGTTTCACTGCTCCAAAAGCTATTCGGAACAAAAAAACCGCCACGGACGGCGCAACAATCCATCCCATACCGCACTATGCACAAAGATGGGGTCTGCCGTGTGACTGAGCGGCTCTATACCAAGACAATTGCTTTTGGAGATATCAATTACCAGTTGGCACAAAATGAGGATAAGGAACAGATTTTTGAGGGCTATTGTGATTTTCTCAATTACTTTGACTCCACCATCCATGTCCAACTGAGCTTTCTCAATCAATTTGGTAATCTGCGGGACTTTGAGCGCTCCATCAGCATCCCCGATCAGCGTGATCAGTTTAATTCCATCCGGCGTGAGTATTCGGATATGCTGAAATCACAGCTATCCAAGGGGAACAACGGATTGGTGAAGCTGAAGTATATCACCTTTGGTATCGAAGCGGATTCGCTCAAAGAGGCAAAGCCCCGCCTAGAGCGCATTGAGCTTGACATCCTTGGCAACTTCAAGATGCTTGGCGTACTGGCATGGCCGTTGAATGGGATCGAACGACTGCAAATCCTACACGGTCAACTGCATCCGAACGGCTTAGAAAAGCTCCACTTCGACTGGCGGGAGCTACCTAAGACAGGGCTATCCACCAAAGACTATATCGCACCCACATCTTTTGACTTTCGTGACAAACGAGCGTTCCACATGGGAACAACCATCGGGGCTACGAGCTTTGTACAGATCATCGCTCCCGAACTCACGGACAAACTGCTGGCAGACTTTCTCAATATGGAGAACGCCATCACGGTGAATATGCACATCCAGTCTATCGATCAGGCGACCGCAATCAAGACGATCAAGCGGAAGATCACTGATTTGGATGCCATGAAAATCACCGAGCAGAAGAAAGCGGTACGTGCTGGATATGATCTTGATGTGATCCCCACAGATATTGCGACCTACGGCGAAGAGGCAAAGAATATCCTCAAAGAGCTGCAGTCCCGCAATGAGCGTATGTTTCTGGTGACAGTGATCATCCTCAACACTGCCCCCTCGAAGCAACAGTTGGAGAATCAGGTTTTCGCCACGGCAGGGATTGCACAGAAATACAACTGTGCGCTCAAACGCCTAGATTTTCAACAGGAACAGGGCTTGATGAGCAGTCTTGCATTGGGGCTGAATCAAATTGAGATACAGCGGGGGCTCACCACATCGTCCACTGCCATCTTCGTGCCGTTCACGACACAAGAGCTATTCCAAAAGGGACAAGCAGTGTACTATGGCTTGAATGCCCTATCGAATAATCTCATTATGGCAGATCGGAAAAACCTCAAACAGCCAGCAGGATTGATTTTAGGCACCCCGGGTAGTGGCAAGTCTTTTTCGGCCAAACGGTCGGTAGTCAATGTGTTCCTGATCACGGACGATGATATCATGCTTGTGGATGTGGAGAGAGAATATTCGGCTCTGACAGAAAGACTTGGGGGGCAAATCATCAAGCTGTCCTCTAATAACTCCCATCGTCATCGCATCAACCCTATGGACATCAATCTTGACTACTCCGATGATGAAGATCCGCTGTCCCTCAAATCCGACTTTGTGCTGTCCCTCTGCGAACTGATTGTCGGTGGCAAAGACGGGCTATCACCTACGGAGAAGACCATCATCGACCGCTGTGTTCGCTTGGTGTACCGCGACTATCTATCTGACCCACGTCCTGAAAATATGCCTATTTTGGAAGATCTCTACAATGTCCTCCGCACTCAATCCGAGCCAGAGGCAGCACAGGTGTCAACGGCGCTGGAGATTTACGTCACGGGTTCTCTCAATGTGTTTAATCACAGGACGAATGTTGATCTTCAGAACCGCCTTGTCTGTTTTGACATCAAAGACCTCGGCAAGCAACTGAAAAAGCTAGGGATGCTCATTTTGCAGGACGCAGTATGGAATCGCGTGACCATCAATAGAGCTGCCAAAAAGACAACATGGTTCTATATAGATGAATTTCACCTCTTACTGAAAGAAGAGCAGACAGCGGCCTATTCGGTTGAAATATGGAAGCGATTCAGGAAATGGGGAGGTATTCCTACAGGGATTACCCAAAACGTGAAGGATTTGCTGGCCTCTAGGGAGATTGAGAACATCTTTGAAAACTCCGATTTTATCCTCATGCTCAACCAAGCCAGTGGCGACCGACAGATACTTGCCAAGCAACTCGGCATATCTCCACACCAGTTATCCTATGTTACCCAAAGTGCCGAGGGCGAGGGGCTTTTGTTCTATGGCAACACCATCATTCCATTCGTAGACCGTTTTCCCAAAGATACTGAGCTGTATAAAATCATGACCACCAAGTTATCAGAGGTAGCGGCATGAGGCGCCGTCTAAGATTTTCGGAAAACGAACGACCATCTGATTCTCCACCGAAAAAGCGAAAGCGGAAACAAAAATCCAGCGAATACTACACCGGCAAAAATGAGGGGGCGCGGGACACCAGGCCCCCCGGCGATGAAGCGCAGAGCGACCAGAGTTCCAGAGGTGAGGAGAAAGCCACCCCTGCTCACAATTCGCACAAGGTTGAGAAGTTGGAGCAGAAATCTGAGCGATATAAAGAGCGTTTAGGTGAAGCCCATAAAGCCTTGCCCACAAAGAAAAAGCTGACGCGTAAACGCATTTATGACGAACAAAAAGACAAAGCAAAAACCAAGTTCATTTTTGAGAAAGAAGCCATCCCCATTGGTGAGGCGAAGTGGAATAAGTCTAAGAAGCGGACGGCAGCCAAAGTCATCTCCGGCGGTGCAAAGAGGATGGCGGTCAATGAGATTCATTCTGAAATCTATCAAGTGGAACATGAGAATGTAGGTACAAAGACCGCCCACCGTGGAGAGCTGTTGGGTGAATCTGCCTATCGAGGCGGGAAGCGCTTTGCCCGGTCTGCCTATCGATTCCACAAAAATCGCCCATATCGCAAGGTGGCAAAACTGGAAGCAAGGAACCTCAAAGCCGAGGCGAAACTCTCGTATCAGAGGGTCTTGCGGGACAATCCGAAGTTATTAAAAGGTAACCCGCTTGCCCGCTTCTTTCAGAAACGGCGGATTAAGCGGCAGTATGCCGCAGCATTCCGAAATGCCAAACAGTCTGGCAAGGCAGTGAAGAAGTCGGCCGGTATCGTGGGCAAAGCGTCAAATCTCGTATCCAACATCATACGCCGCAATCCCATTACTCTGGTCAAGGTTGCACTGTTGGGACTGATGATTGTCATGCTGATGACCATGTTCTCTATGTGCATGAGCATCTTATCCGGCGGCACGATGATGGTCGGCGCTGCGACCTATGTGGCGGACTATACAGACATTGACGATGCCGAGATCGCCTACGGTGAGTGGACGGTAGACTTGCAGATTTATCTGCGGAATATTGAGCGAACCCACGCAGGGTTCGATGAGTATCGCTACGATGTAGGTGAGATTAACCACGACCCCTTTGCACTGATGGCATATCTCACAGCGGTGTATGGAGAGTTCACCTTTGCGGAGATTGAGCCGATTTTGCGGGAACTGTTCGCCCAGCAGTACAGACTCACCCTCACGCCGGAAGTGGAAATCCGCGCACACACGGAGACCCGTATTGACAGAGACGGCAACGCCTACGCCACGACAGTTGAATATGAATGGCGGGTGCTACACGTCACGCTCCAAACCAGACCACTGACGATGATTTTGTTCTCTCGTATGGACTCCGATCAGCGACAGCATTTCAACATCCTCATGGCATCTCGTGGGGCGCGGCAGATTGTGGGTAATCCCTTTGACCGCAACTGGCTGCCGTTCGTGTCCAGTCGCTATGGCTACCGCATCCACCCCATCCAAGGCGACAAACGCTTTCATGCAGGGATAGACATTGCCCTCCCCACAGGCACAGAAATCCTTGCGGGCTTTGACGGTACTGTGACCAGAGTTGGTTATGACGCAGATGGCTATGGCAACTTTGTTGTCATTGATAACGGCGCCGGTATCCAAGCTCTGTATGCCCACTGCCACAGAGTTTTAGTGTTACAGGGACAGAGCGTGTCGGAGGGTGACGTGATCGCCACCGTGGGAAGCACCGGCGCTTCGACTGGGTCGCACCTGCACATGGAGGTCATTCGGCATGGGCGGCGCTTGAATCCGCTGTTCTTCGTGGTGACAGGTTGTGAGGGCGGTCTGGGCGGCATCCAATATGGAGACGCACGACCCTTGACCCCGGAAGAGTTCGCCATCCTCTATGCAGAAGCGATACGCCATCTAGGTACACCTTACGTCTATGGTGCAAATGGGCCACACGCTTTTGATTGTAGCTCCTTTGTTGCTTGGGTATATCGGCACTCCAGTATCTATCCGCTGGCGCGCACCACTGCACAAGGGATTTTCAACCAATCCATTCCGATTCCGATGAGCCATATCTCGCCCGGTGATATTGTGTTCTTCACCCGCACCTATAGCACTACGGACACAGTAACTCACCTCGGCATTTACCTCGGAAATGGCCAGATGATCCATGCCGGGCGGCCGGTGAATATAACGAGCATCCACACACCATTTTGGCAAAATCATTTTTATGCGGTAGGCAGACTTCGGTGGTGATTTTTGTCGAAAGGAGGACATTTTTTGAATCATAAAATCCAAAGAATTACAGATGAAATTGCGAAACTGAAGCACAAGATCACCACCAGTCAAGCACGTTTGCGTGACTTGGAGCAACAAAAAATAGAGCTGGAAAACGCAGACATTGTGGCCACTATCCGCAGTTTAGACGTCCCGCCAGAGGAACTGCGGATGTTGATTGCACGACTACAAGCCCAGCCTGTTCCACATCTTGAGCCAGAGGAGGACAACCTTGAAGATTAAAAGATGTATCATGCTATTTGCACTCACGCTTGTCGTGGGTGCTTTTTTGTTGCCCATAAACGCCTTGGCTCTGGCGGACAGTGACACAGCAGAATATCCGCCGGAGACAGGGGAAACCAGCCGCTTGCCCACACCTGTGGAAGAAGAGCCACCACGATCCCCTTGGGCGGATACGCCGGAGACCGGCAATCCCTTTACACCGGATGGGTCGGCGACAGTGATAGATAATGCCACCAGTGATGACGGCAAGGAGTTCTTCACCTTTGCCACGCCGGAGGGCAATGTGTTCTTCCTCGTTATTGATCGTAGTCGTGGACAAGACAATGTATATTTCCTCAATGCTGTCACCGAGCAGGACTTGATGGCACTGGCAGCGTCATCTGGTGGCGATACACCGTTTAATCCTGTTCCGCCGCCGCTACCAGCCCCCGACCTTGATGACCCAACCGAGGAGGTCGAACCTCCAACGGTTGTGCCGGAGGCACAGAGTGGCAACAACGGCACTATGATTTTCATTGTAATCGCAGCCCTTGCGTTCGGTGGAGCAGCCTATTATCTAAAGATCGTCCGACCCAAAAAGCAGGGATCAGATTTTGACGAGGAAGACGAGTATGACGAAGAGGAGGTGTTCGATGGTGACGATGAGGAAGAGTTAGAGGAGACCTATGAAGTAGACGAAATTCTCCGCGAATATGGCACGGGCGGAGCAAGAGGAGAAGCTAAAATTGACGATGAAGAGGAGGAACGACTATTTGATGAAATCCAATAGAATCACCCGCACTTTGGCTGTTCTGATGGTACTTGTGTTGCTGATCGGCACAGCCCCCGCTCTTGCAAGCGGCTACAGTTTGCAAAGCGGCGAGATCACCACGCACTTTTTAGGATTGCAATCCTGCAGCGACACCGAGGGTGCAGAACTCGCCCCCAGCACCCGAACACAGGGCAATCCATTCCCAGCGCCCACCATTGAGAACCACACCTATGTGAGCTACACCGCCGACATCACGCAGGTGTTCGCCCGAGAGCATCTGCCATATATCCAAGGCTATCCTGATGGAAGCGTTGGGTCGGAGCGCAATATGACTCGTGCTGAAGCGGCGATGGTGTTCCATCGGATGTTCTGGTGGACGAGAGACGCATCAGAATGGACGCGCGACAGGCTCTTTGACAACAACACTTTTGACGATGTATCGCTTGACAGATGGTTCACCGAAGCGGTAGAAACCCTCTATAATATTGGCGTGATTCATGGAAGTAGCGGCAATTTCCGGCCGGATGATCCCATCACCCGTGCAGAGCTTGCAGTTATGGCGGCACGGTCTGAGCAGTTGCGTGAAGTACCGTTTGTAGAGCGCTTCTCAGACGTACACCGCGGTGATTGGGCAACACCATATATCCATGCTGCCGCAGAGCGTGGTTGGGTGATCGGCTACCCGGACGGTACGTTTCGACCTGACCAGCCCATTATCCGTGCCGAGGTCGTGACGCTTATCAACCGCGTATTAGAACGCACTCTTGTGCCGGAGGATGTCCCACCCGGCACAAACCCATATAATGATCTCGTGCCAACACATTGGGCGTTCGGTGATTTGATCGAGGCAACCATTCGCCACGATTTGGTGGACTGGCATGGCACAGATTTCAATGACGGCGAGATCAATATTATCATCGAGCGCTTTGTCGATCAGGACGGCAATGAGATCGCCGAGCCTGTCACCCGCACAGGTGATCCCGAACGCCATCCCCGCGAGTTCGATGGCTATGTGTTTTATGGGTATCTCATGGAGATTGTGTTTCATTACCAGTATACGCCCGGAGAGGTACGTCCTTGGGCGACCAAACTGCCAAACACATTCACTGCCGAGGTTGGGCAGACGATTGTGTACACCATCACCGTGGGGAACAATGAAACCGCAACCTACCCCTGGCGTGACGTTGTGGTGACAGACGAAATCCCGGAGGGACTCATTTTCCAAAGTGGTAGTGTGTATATTGATAGACAGTCCGTGCCGTACACCTTTGAAGACGGTACACTCCGCGTATCGGTGGGCGACATTGATCCTGGTGAGCAGGTACAGGTTCAATTCCAAGCACGGGTAGCGGAGTCTGCCTTTAATAGCATGATCTACAATGTGGCAATCATCGAAAGCGAGAATATGCCAGATGTAGAAGCGCCGGACGATGGCGTTGAAATTGAAGACGGCAGAGCGTTCCCCGAAGTTACCAAAACTGCCAACCTCACAACCGCAAGCGTGGGTGATCGCGTCACCTATACCATCACAGTGACAAACGGATTCCGTGCCACCGTCCCGTGGCGGAATGTTGTGCTCACGGATGCCATCGATCCCGGTCTGACCTTTGAGTTTGGCAGCGTTTTGGTCAATGGGCGCAGTGCGGAGTTTGTGTATGAAAACCGCACATTGACCGTAGAACTCGGTGACATTGAGCCGGACATCAGCGTTACCGTTCGCTTTTCTGCCATTGTGAACTCCACCGCCATTGGGCAGACCATCCGCAATACGGTGTTTGTAGAGGGTTCAAACGGCGGCGATTCGGATTCCTCTGATGACATTGAGGTGGACAACGGCACAGCGTGGGGACAAGTGCGGAAAGAGGCAGACCGTGCCACTGCTGCCGTGGGTGACACCATCACCTATACAATTACTGCCACAAATGTGGGCGTGGCTTCGGGGCCGTGGCGGAATGTCGTAGTGACAGACGAGATTCCGGAGCATTTGGCGTTTGTCGAGGGTTCTGTAACCGTCAACGGTTCGACTGCCAATGTGGACAGTAACTTCAACGCAAACAACCGCACACTCACCGTCCGCTTGGGCAACATCGCCCCCGGTGAGACCGCAACTGTGACTTTCCGTGCCAGAGTGTTAGACGGCGCACAGGGAGCGTTCATCGTTAATACTGCCATTGTAGACAGCGATGGACAGGATTCAATCCCCGCCCCGGATCGTGGCGTAGAGATTGATGCAGGCGAACCGCGTCCGTCCGCATCGAAATCATCCAGTCATCAGACCATCGAAGTCGGTGAGCGTGTGACCTACACCATCACGCTGCGAAACGCTGTGGGTGCAACTGCACCGTGGCGGAACGTAGTGGTCAACGATGTGTTGCCCGCCGGATTTAGTTTTGTTCACGGCAGTGTCATGGTAGACGGCGTTTCTCATCCGCATGGAGTAGCAGGGCAAGCAATTCGGATTCCTGTCGGTGACATCGCACCGGGGCAAACCGTGGTCATCACTTTGAGAGCGACTGCGCTTGCAAGTGGCATGGGGCAAACGTGGTTCAACGTAGCCACAATCGGTAGCGACAATGATTCAGATCGCCAAGTGACCTGTGATGGCACGACTATCCCTGACGAGGACTTGGATTCAGGTACAGGCGGGAACGGCGGCGACCTTACCGTAACAGCGACAAAGGCAACAGGTCTCGCCTCGGTACGTCCGGGTGAGCGGATCACCTACACCATCACCGCACACAATCCGACTGAGAACGACCACACTTGGCACAATGTCACTTTGAGTGACTTAATCGACACGGGTGCTGTGACCTTTATCTCCGGCACGGTGACGATTAATAGCATCCCCGCCAACTCCCAGCAGCATAGTTATAGGAACAGGCTATTGACTGTTCACCTCGGCGATCTTGTCCCAGGGCAGTCGACTGTTGTACAATTTCAGGTGGTTGTAAAACCAGATGCACAGGATACCGTCATCCACAACACTGCGACTCTAATCGGTTCGTCCACACGCGGTGGGCCGCAGGACACAATGGTGCGTGTAAGTGCCCAAGTCCCTGTACCGGCCGGTTTGGGTGGTGTTTCGGGCATTCATATGCAACTGTTCCAAGGCTATCCTGATGGCACATGGCGACCTGAAAACAACATCAACCGCAGTGAGGCAGCGATTGTATTTCACCGAATCTTGATTCGTCCCTCCGCAGGGACGGCAATCCTGCCACCTGATGTTAGACCCGGAAGCTGGGCGGCAGAGGCGGTCTCTTTCTTCCTTGCGAATGGAGCGATGAGTCTTGATGGAGGAAACTTCAGACCGACTGACCCCATCACCATGCGGGAGTTCAACAGGCTTGCGATGTCTGTATTAGGGCGACACCTTGTGCCGGATATTGACCAACCACTCTCTCGGATCACGGCGGCGGCGCTGATTGCTGATGCACAGGGGCGAAGTCATAATCCGAACACCAACGGCTTGCCCTTTAACACGTTCTCGGACGTTCCCGGCACATCCAGCCGTTTTGGACTGGTGACGGAGATGTCTACGGATCACGGGTTCTATCTCGATATCCACGGCAACGAGCATTGGGAGGATTTTTAGCGTTTAGATAGAAGTCGGGCGGAGCGAAAGCTCCGCCCAATTCTTGTTCGGAAAGGAGTTTCATGATTGAAACAGATTACAACAGAAGAACTCAAACGCACTACTGTGGGCGAAGGACTCATCCTGCAGGGCTGCGGGGGCGATCTCGCTGATTGGGT